>Ga0210023_1000113_pt1 | contig 58277 bp, 50 predicted proteins | sample CryGeymeta201524_FD_183987 | JGI IMG/M metagenome (GOLD analysis project Ga0210023, IMG submission 183987) | Groundwater microbial communities from Crystal Geyser aquifers in Utah, USA - Crystal Geyser metaG 2015-24 (SPAdes) (version 2) | ecosystem: Environmental > Aquatic > Deep subsurface >... | reverse complement strand
AGCGCCCCAATAACGTTATTCAGCTTCAAATCCAACTAAAGTTATTTTCCTTGGCGCTTGTTCACAGTTATGTTGTAAGCAAAACTGTCGTCAGATTCGCGGCCAAACTGACACTCAAATTGGTCGCTTGACCTTTTTACAGTCAATTCGCTGATGGGCATACTGCTTATGCCAGCACAAATTTCCGGTCGAGTTTGACAGCTCTGAACCAAGCGAATATGCCGCCTGCAACGCGGCTTTTTCATGTCCGTAAACATACCCCCTTTTGGGCGGCAGTGTGGGGAGCCGCAAGGCTCGCCGGTTCTTTAGTCCCGGTCTTCCAACCCACATTTGCCGTCCTCCTTATTCCCTTCAGTGACGGTGAAGACCAACCCATTCCAGGAATGCCATTATGGTGAACGCGCCTCATCAACTTCCTTTCACCAAAGACCGGATTGCTCGCATCAACAGGCGTGCCAAGAAATTGGTTCAGGCAGCCTATGAAGATTTCCGCTCTCGGATGATGGAATATCCTTTGGTGGCAACTGACCACACAAAGCCTGAAGAATGGCTTCCTGCTGACGCAACAGAAGACGTACTTGAACTCATCCGCGCTACCGCCACCAGTTTGGCCGCAACGTCCAGAAGTCTGGACCAGCGAGTTGAGCATCTTGCTGGAATTGTCGAAAAACTGCTTAATCTTTCCCGAGCGGTTTAGGTCGCTTGACCTTGTAAGGTTTAGTATGCTACACTATCTTCATTGCTGTGAGATATTGGAATTACATTTTGTGATTTATGCAGATGATGATTTAGTGCGCATGACAAACCCCAACACACTTGACATTAATGGAGCTGCCAAGCTCCTCCATTGCCACCCTGAGACGCTAAGGATAAAAGCTGCCTCGAATGAGGTCCCTGGCGTTAAAATTGGCAGGGAATGGGTTTTTGTAGATGTAGATCTGATTGAGTATCTGCGTTCGCAATATGGAAAGGACAAGGAGTGTCGCTCTACAAGCAGGAAGGCAGCGAAGCGTACTACGTCTCTGTCACAGTCAACGGTCAACGAGTACGAAGAAGCACTGGGACTTCCAACAAGAAGGAGGCTCAGCGAATCCACGACGAAATTAAGGCTAGTCTCTGGGGAGAAGTTAAATGCGGATACACGTGGATAAAAGCCTGCACTGCATGGTTAAAACAAGAGCCTCGTAGCAAAGAAGATCGCTATCGACTTCGCGCATTAAAAATCCCAAACCTGCCAATCAATGAGCTTACAGCACCGTTAATCCAAGAGCGCCTGCCAAAAAACCCGGCAACCTACAATCGAACTGCACAGCAGGTAACAGCCATTCTAAATTTGGCCAAGCGACAAGGCCACATCGACAATATCCCTCTTATTGAACGCAAGAAGGTTACTGAAGGACGAATTCGCTGGCTAACCCATGAAGAATGGGAACGGTTGTACAAGGAACTTCCATCCCACCTGAAGTCGCTGGCCAAATTTTCAATTTGCACCGGCCTTCGACAACGCAATGCTACACATCTTGAGTGGTCGCAGGTTGATCTGCGCAGGAGGGTGGCTTGGATACATCCAGACCAAGCCAAAGCAGGAAAACCAATCGGCATCCCATTGTCGGATGATGCCATTGATGTGCTGCGTGGCCAGATTGGTCAGCACGAGAGATGGGTATTCCCGTACAAAAGGCCAAAGCACATTGATGCAGATGAAGTGGGGGACGGGCTGGAAGAGGGGAAACCGATGGGGCAAATCAAGTCCGCTTGGACCAAAGCGCGTAAACGCGCTGCTTTGGGAACAATTTCCATCGTCGGCGCCGGTGATGATGATGCAAGGGAAATATTCACTCCTAACTTCCGTTGGCACGATCTGCGACACACTTGGGCAACATGGCACGTCCAATCGGGTACGCCCTTGGAAGTTCTGCAGAAACTCGGGGGCTGGGCGTCCTACTCAATGGTTTTGCGCTACGCGCACTTCGCACCTGACTACCTGGCTAGTTACGCAAACAACGCCAAGCCTTACAAGCCTATGACCGAAACTATGACTGGAACTGACTGATTCAGACTGTGTATGACCGGTTATGACCGGAATAGAGTCACGCAAAATATCGTAACTCATTGATTGTGGTGGGCGGTACTGGGTTCGAACCAGTGACCCCTGCCGTGTGAAGGCAGTGCTCTACCACTGAGCTAACCGCCCAATCGAGGGCGCGCATTTAATCACAGGGCCGCATCACGGGTCAATTTGTTTTATCCGGCCAAGCCTTCTGGCGTAAAATGCGCGCCCTTAGTTTTCAAGCCACTCCCCTGGAAATACCATGACTGTTCGTACCCGTTTTGCCCCCAGCCCCACCGGTTATCTGCATATTGGCGGTGCCCGCACCGCGCTTTTCTCCTGGGCCTACGCGCGCAAGCATGGCGGCACATTCATCCTGCGCATCGAAGACACGGATGTTGAGCGCTCCACACCGGCAGCGGTACAGGCCATTCTGGACGGCATGAACTGGCTCGGCCTCAACTACGATGAAGGCCCTTATTACCAAATGCAGCGTATGCCGCGCTATAAGGAAGTCACCCAACAGATGCTATCCAAGGGGCAGGCCTATTATTGCTACACCTCACCGGCCGAACTGGATGCGATGCGCGAAGCGCAGCGCGCGCGCGGTGAAAAACCGCGTTATGACGGCACCTGGCGGCCCGAACCGGGCAAGACCTTGCCGGCCCTTCCTGCCGATATCAAACCCGTGGTGCGCTTTAGGAATCCAACCGAAGGCGTGGTGGGTTGGAAGGATCTGGTCAAAGGCGTGATCGAATTCAGCAACACCGAACTGGACGATCTCATCATCGCCCGCGCCGATGGCACGCCGACCTACAACTTCTGTGTGGTGGTGGATGATTGGGACATGGGCATCACCCAAGTCATCCGCGGTGACGACCACGTCAACAACACCCCGCGCCAGATCAACATTCTCAAGACACTAGGCGCGACCGTGCCGCAGTATGCGCATCTGTCGATGATCCTCGGCGACGACGGCACCAAGCTGTCGAAACGGCATGGTGCAGTCAGCGTGATGCAATATGACGAGGACGGATATCTGCCGGAAGCGGTCATCAATTACCTGGCGCGGCTGGGCTGGTCACACGGCGACGAGGAAGTTTTTTCCGTTGCGCAATTCTGCCAGTGGTTCGACCTGGATCACATCACGCCTTCGGCCGCCCAGTTCAACACCGAAAAACTGAACTGGCTGAACAACCATTACCTCAAGCAGGCCGATAATTCGCTGCTGGCTGATAAAGTGCGTCCACGTCTAGCCGCGCGCGGCATCGAAGTCGGCCCGACACCGGACCTCGCCGCCATCGTCGGTTTATATAAAGAGCGGGTTGCCACTCTGAACGAACTGGCCGATGCGGCGGAAGTTTTTTACATTGACTTAAATCCGGATGACGCGCTGCTCGATGCGCAACTTTCCGCAGAAGCAATCCCCGCCCTGCGCGATCTGGCGCAACGATTCACCACAATCGAATGGGAAGCCACCGCGATCAACACCGCGATCAAAGAAGTCATCGCCGCCCACGGGGTGAGAATGCCCAAGCTCGCTATGCCCTTGCGCGTCATGCTTACCGGGCAAAAGCAAACCCCGTCGGTGGATGCTTTGGCCGCGCTATTCCCGCGCGAAATGGTGCTGCAGCGAATCGAACAGAACCTCGCAAAAAAAACCGGCTGACCTGCTTTACAAGGTTGGGGGGCATCACTATAATGCGCGCTCTTTTCGGGGCATCCCGGGGGTATAGCTCAGCTGGGAGAGCGCTTGCATGGCATGCAAGAGGTCAGCGGTTCGATCCCGCTTACCTCCACCAAAAAGAGAAAGCAACACCGCAGTCCCCTTCGTCTAGAGGCCTAGGACACCGCCCTTTCACGGCGATAACACGAGTTCGAATCTCGTAGGGGACGCCAGTTATTCTGCAAAAATGGCGCTTGAGATCAAGCGCCATTTTTATCTCAGGCCGCCACCATCGCAAATTGCAGCGAACGCTGGCTATAGAGGCGACAAGAACACGCTCTCTCGCAGTCTCTTTAATTGATCGCGCAATTGCGCGGCTTTCTCAAATTCAAGATTCTTGGCGGCTTTCAGCATTTCTTTCTCGATACGGGTGATTTCCCTGGCGACTTCCTTTTCGCTCATGGCCAGATACTTCGCCTCGCTCTGCGCCGCCTTCAGCGATTTGCGTTCGGCATCCACATCATATTCGGTGTCGATAATATCTTTGATACGTTTAACCACGGACTGCGGCGTGATGCCGTGTGCCTCGTTGTAGGCCACCTGCTTGGCGCGGCGGCGGTCGGTCTCGTCGATGGCTTTGCGCATTGATTCGGTGATGCGGTCGGCATACAAAATCGCGGTGCCATGCAGGTGGCGTGCGGCGCGGCCGATGGTCTGGATCAGCGAACGTTCGGAACGCAGGAAACCTTCCTTGTCCGCATCCAGAATAGCGACCAGCGACACTTCCGGAATGTCCAGCCCTTCGCGCAGCAGGTTGATGCCGACCAGCACGTCGAACATGCCGAGGCGCAGGTCGCGGATGATCTCCACGCGCTCCACGGTTTCGATGTCGGAGTGCAGGTAGCGCACCTTGATGCCGTGCTCGGAAAAGTATTCGGTGAGATCTTCCGCCATGCGCTTGGTCAGCGTGGTAACCAGCACCCGCTCGCCCACGTTCGTGCGCAAAGTCACTTCGGACATCAGGTCGTCCACCTGGTGCGTGGCCGGGCGCACTTCGATCATCGGGTCGATCAGGCCGGTCGGGCGCACCACCTGCTCCACCACCTGCCCGGTGTGCTCGGCCTCATACACCGACGGCGTGGCGGAAACAAAGATGGTCTGGCGCATGATCTTTTCGAACTCGTCGAAACGCAGCGGACGGTTATCCAGCGCGGACGGCAGGCGGAAGCCGTAGTTGACCAAGTTCTCCTTGCGTGCGCGGTCGCCTTTGTACATGCCACCGATTTGCGGAATGGTGACGTGGCTTTCGTCAATGATCATCAGCGCGTTCGGCGGCAGGTAGTCCATCAGTGTTGGCGGCGCGGCGCCATCCGGACGCCCCGACAAATGGCGCGAATAGTTTTCGATGCCTTTGGTGAAACCGATCTCGGTCAGCATCTCCAGATCGTGCCGCGTGCGCTGCTCGATGCGCTGCGCCTCCACCAGCTTGTTCTCTTTCACGAAGAAGGCGATGCGTTCGGCCAACTCCACCTTGATGGTTTCAATGGCGTGCAAAGTCGTCTCGCGCGGCGTGACGTAATGGCTGGAGGGATACACGGTGTAGCGCGGCACGCGCGTCTGGATGTGTCCGGTGAGCGGATCGAACAGCGCCAGCGATTCCACCTCGTCGTCGAACAGCGTCACGCGCATCGCGTTCTCGCTGCTTTCCGCCGGGTAGATGTCAATCACATCGCCGCGCACGCGGAAATTGCCGCGACTGAAATCCACATCGTTGCGATCATACTGCATCGCCACCAGACGCTGGATCACATCGCGCTGCGCCATCTTCTCGTGCTCGCGCAGATGCAGGATCATACCGTGGTAATCCACCGGGTCACCGATACCGTAGATGGCCGACACCGTGGCGACGATGATGCAGTCCTGCCGCTCCAGCATCGACTTGGTGGCGGACAGTCGCATCTGCTCGATCTGCTCGTTGATGCTGGAGTCTTTCTCGATATACACGTCGCGCGACGGCACGTAGGCCTCGGGCTGGTAGTAGTCGTAGTAGGAGACGAAATACTCGACCGCATTGTCGGGAAAGAAGTCGCGCAACTCGGAATACAACTGCGCCGCCAGCGTTTTGTTCGGTGCCATCACGATCGCCGGGCGCCCGGTGCGCGCGATGACGTTGGCGATGGTGAACGTCTTGCCGGAGCCGGTCACGCCGAGCAGCGTCTGATAGGCAAGGCCGTCGTTGATACCCTCAACCAGTTGCGCGATGGCCGTGGGCTGATCGCCCGCCGGATCGAACGGCAGGTGCAGGGTGTAAGGGCTATTCGGGAAAGCGATGGTTTTCATGGTTGACCGGGCATTGTACGGGCAACGCAAAGATTTATCCGTGCTTATCTGGTTAACGCACCCACCACGCAATATGTTGTATTTTTCTGATTGCCAACCCGCTACCGGCAGTGGGCCGGGTGTGACAACCGGATAAGCACGGATTTATCCAGGCCCGGCGGCCAAACGGTTATATTGCAACGCGGCAGTTTGGCCGCCCCGCCGCCAACGAAAAAGGCCTGCATCGCTGCAGGCCTTCATCTTGTTGGTGGGTCGTGAGTGATTCGAACACTCGACCAATGGATTAAGAGTCCACTGCTCTACCAGCTGAGCTAACGACCCGAAAGAGGCGCGCATTTTATGCGAGCGCGAAAATTTGTCAAGGCTGGCTGAGCCTATTCCAGGCTGGGGGCGACATCTGTTGCCTCGCCAACCCTAGGCTGCAGTATCAAAAGTCTTGGTGATTGCGGAACTTCGGGATTGGATTGCAGTCTGTGCGGCGGGATATGTGAAACATCGTGCACTAAAATCCGGTACATCAACAAATGCAAAAGGCGAACTTCGCGCCAACGGCGGGCAAAGGATAAAATTGCCCCCGGAGTTTCAGCCCGATTTCGTCTTTCCCGCGCCCATCCATTAACGCTTTGCCATTGGTCACCCCGTTCAAATGAAAAGAATAATCTTCGCGGCAATCCTTATTTTTCAATCCATGATAGGCGCGCAAGCGCGGGAAATTATTCTGAGTCCGCTGCAAATCGACACACTGGGCATCGCCACCGCCGCCCTCCCGTCGAACCGGGAAGGCGAGTTGGCGGACATCCCGGCCAGCGTGGTGATTCCCGGCAATCAGCTCTATACCGTTAGCACCCCCTTGTCCGCCATGGTGGAACGGACACTTGCCGGTCTCGGCGATAACGTAAAAAAAGGGCAATTGCTTGCCGTGTTGCAAAGTCCGGCTTTGACCGAAGCGCAACGCGTCTATTTGCAGGCCGTCAACCAAGCTCTGCTGGCTTCCGGCAATCTCGCGCGCGATGAACAGTTATGGCAAGAGGGCATCATCGCGGAAAGCCGTTTGCGCGCCAGCCGCAGCAAAGCCGATGAAGCCAACTCCCTGTTGACCGAACGCAGACAAGCCCTTAGCCTTTTCGGAATGTCCGAGCCGGCTATAGACGCCCTAAAAAAGTCGCAGATCCTGAGCAACCGGCTGGAAATCACTTCACCCATCAACGGCGTGATCCTCGAGAGACTGGCGAGCTCCGGCCAGCGTCTGGAAGCCTCCAGTCCGTTGTTTAAAGTGGCGCAGCTAAACCCGCTGGCGCTGGAAATTCAAGCCCCTCTCGCTGCCGTCAATTACCTGAAAGTCGGAATGCAAGTTAAGATTCCATCATTCGGGGCGGAAGGCGTGGTGAGCGCAATCGGGCGCAACCTGAATATCGGCAACCAGTCGGTGCCGGTGCGCGCCTTGATCAACAATGGCGCGGACAACTTGCGTCCGGGACAGCTGGTTGAAGCGCGCATCGTCACCCGGCCATACAGCAACGAGGAATGGTGGATACCGAATAGCGCGATTGTCCGTGTCGCCAATCAAGCGATGGTCTTTGTCCGCACCCCCGAGGGATTTCGGACGAACCCTGTCAGGGTCACGATTGAAGGCATGCAATCCTCTGTCGTGCGCGGAACTTTTAAAGGGAGCGAACAAATCGCGGTGGCGGGAATTGCGGCACTGAAATCCGCCTTGGCGGCCGGCGGGAACCAGTGATGCTAGAAAAACTGGTTGAGTTTGCGCTAACCCAGCGCCTGCTGGCGGCTACCCTGACCGTTCTGCTGATCGGCGCCGGAATTTCCGCCTTCCGTGAATTACCCATCGACGCATTTCCCGATGTTTCCACCACCCAGGTGAAGATCATCATGAAGGCCCCGGGGATGACGCCGGAGGAAGTCGAGGCGCGCATCGTCGCCCCGATCGAAGTGGAAATGCTGGGCATTCCGAACCAGCATGTGCTGCGTTCCATCTCCAAATACGCCATTGCCGACATCACCATCGATTTCGATGACGGTATCGATATTTATTGGGCGCGCCAGCAAGTCGCGGAGCGCCTGAACAATGCGCTGCGTGATCTGCCGTCATCGGCCAGTGGCGGCCTCGCGCCGATCACCACCCCGCTGGGCGAAATGTTTATGTTCACCGTGGAAGGCGATACGTTTTCGCTGGAGCAGCGCCGTACACTGCTTGATTGGACTATCCGCCCCGCCCTGCGCACGCTGCCCGGGGTGGCCGATGTCAACTCGCTCGGCGGTTTTGTGCGCAGTTTTGAGATTGTGCCCGACCACCATGCGCTGGCCGCGCGCGGCATTTCATTCGGCGAGCTGCAGCGCGCGGTGGAAGCCAACAACCGCAACGCAGGCGCCGGCCGGATCGGCGACGGTGATGAATCGCTGCTGGTGCGCGCCGAAGGCAGCATTCGCGATCTGCAGGATGTGCGCGACATCGTGATCCGCAACACCGGCAACAATCCGGTGCGCGTGAGCGATGTGGCCGAAGTCCGCATCGGCAGTCTGACCCGCTATGGCGCCGTAACCCGGGACGGCAAAGGGGAAGCGGTCGAGGGACTAGTGCTGGGCCTGCGCGGCGCGAACGCGCAAAAAGTGGTGGACGGCGTGCGCGCCAAACTGGCCGAGCTTGCCCCCACCCTGCCTGCCGGCGTCACCACCCGCGTGTTCTACGATCGCGGCAGTCTGGTCGAGCGCGCGGTCGGCACCGTATCCAAGGCGCTGGGCGAGGCCATTATTCTGGTGGTCATCCTGCTGGTGCTATTCCTCGGCAATCTGCGCGCCGCGCTGGTGGTGGCGCTCACCCTGCCGCTGGCGGTGCTGTTCACCTTTATTCTGATGCGCGAATTCGGCATGTCGGCCAACCTGATGTCGCTGGGCGGTCTCGCCATTGCCATCGGCATGCTGGTCGATGCCGCCGTGGTGGTGGTCGAAAATATCATCAACCATCTGGCGCACAAGCACGAACACATCCCCCACCTGCATGTGATCTACCGCGCGGTAAAGGAAGTCATCACCCCGGTGGCGGCCGGGGTCGCCATCATCATTATCGTATTCCTGCCGCTGATGACGTTGCAGGGGCTGGAAGGCAAGCTGTTCATCCCGGTCGCATTGACCATCGTGTTCGCGCTGTTCGGCTCGCTGCTGCTCTCCCTCACCTTCGTGCCGATGCTGGCGTCGTTCCTGCTGAAAGAGGCGAGACACGGGGAACCATGGCTGGTGCGCAAGGCAATGGCCATCTATCTGCCGCTGCTGCAACGCGCGCTGAAGCATGAGCGCGCGGTCATTGCCGGCGCGCTGGCCCTGCTGCTGGTGGCAGGCAGCGTGTACATGCTGCTGGGCAAGACCTTTATGCCAGAGATGGATGAAGGCGACATCATCATGCAAGTCACCAAACTGCCGTCAATCAACATCGAACAAACGGCCGAGATGGACCAGCGCATCCAGGCCGCCATCATGGCCCGGGTGCCTGAAGTCAAAGGCATCGTGTCGCGGGCCGGCGCGGATGAACTGGGACTCGACCCGATGGGGCTGAACGAGACCGACAACTTCCTTGTGCTAAAACCGCCGCAGGAATGGCGGGACAGCGACAAAAACGCGATCATCGACCGGATCCGCGAGGTCATGGAAGACTTCCCCGGGATCGAATTCGGTTTCACCCAGCCGATCGCCATGCGTGTGTCCGAAATGCTGACCGGCACGCGCGGCGATGTCGCGCTCAAACTGTTCGGCCCCGACCTGGACATTCTCAATGATCGCGCCGGGCTAATCGTCAAAACGCTCGAAGGGATCAGCGGCAGCGAAGATGTGTTCACCATGCAAAACAGCGGCGTGCAGTATTACCGTGTCATCATTGATCGCCTCGCCGCCGGGCGCATGGGGCTTGATGTGGATCAGATTGGCGACGCCCTGCGCGGTCAGATCGAAGGGCAACAACTCGGCAGCGTGATCGAAGACGGGCGCCGCACCCCGCTGATCATGCGCGGCCAGAACGAGATCCGCCAGTCGCCCGCGCTGTTCGCCGCCCTCACCCTGCCGTTGCCCAACGGCCAATCCGTGCCGCTGTCCGCCGTGGCGCGACTGCAGCGCGCCGACGGGCCGGTCAAAGTGGACCGCCAGGACGGCCAGCGCATGGTGGTGATTCAAAGCAACGTGCGTGGACGCGACCTGGTCGGCTTTGTGGACGAGGCCAAGGCCGCCGTCGCGGCTCAGGTCAACCTGCCGAGCGGTTATCGCCTGACCTGGGGCGGCCAGTTCGAAAACCAGCAACGCGCGGCAGCCCGTCTCGCGGTGGTCATCCCGGTTGCGCTGGGCATGATCTTCATGCTGTTATTCGCCACTTTCGGATCGGTGCGGCAGGCGGCGCTGGTGCTGACCAATATCCCGTTCGCGCTGATTGGCGGCGTGTTCGCCTTGTGGATCAGCGGCGAATATCTGTCGGTTCCCGCCTCGGTCGGTTTCATCGCCCTGCTCGGCATCGCGGTACTCAACGGGGTGGTCATGGTGTCCTATTTCAACCAATTGCACGATGAAGGGCTGGAACTCGCGCAAGTGGTGTACGAAGGCGCCAAGCGCCGTCTGCGCCCGGTGCTGATGACCGCCAGCATCACCGCCTTCGGCCTGCTGCCGGTACTGTTCGCCAGCGGCCCCGGCTCTGAAATCCAAAAACCGCTGGCCATCGTGGTCACCGGCGGGCTGATCAGCTCGACCGCCCTGACGCTGATCATGCTGCCGCTGCTCTACCGCCGCTTTGGCCTGGAAAAATTCAAGGAAAAAGCATGAAAGAAATGAACTGTTGTTTGACCCTGGTATGCCACAAATCGCTCGAAGAGCGTCTGGTTGACGTATTGTTATCGCACCCGGCCTGGGTGCGCGGCTTCTCGGTCAAACGCATCGAGGGTGGCAGCCAGAAAGAAAAATTGCCCAGCATGCTGGAACAGGTGCGCGGTCGCTCGCAGCGGGCGCAGATCGACAGTGTGATGAATCTCGACGATGCGCGGCTGCTGATCGCCCATCTCAAACTCAACGAACCAAACCATGAAATCGCCTACTGGCTGGTGCCGGTGCTCGAATTCGGGAGACTGGCATGAGCCGTTTGCCCCGCCTGCTATTCGCCTGCAGCCTCTGCCTGCTTCCCGTGTTTGCCCATGCATACGCGGATTTGCCGGCGCACCCGCAAGTGGATCGCGCGCTGGACGAGCATCTCAATGTGCGCAATGCCCGGGCCCGTTTGCAAATCGGGCAGAGTGAACAGCGTCTGCGCGACAGCGGCGAATACGAATTCACCCTGCAAGGCGGGCTCTATAGGGATCAGGTGGCGGAAAGCGGCGAGCAAACCAATACGCGCGACTGGGAGGTTTCCATCGAGCGTCCCTTGCGCCTGCCCAGCAAAGCAAGGATAGACAGCCAAATCGGCGAAGCCGCCGTGGCGCGCGGACAAAGCGCGCTGGGCGACGCCCGCCACGAAACCGCGCGCCTGCTGTTGCAGCTTTGGTTCTCATGGCAGCGCGAGCAAGTGCAGGCAGCGCAGTGGCAGGAACAATTGCAACTACTCCAGCAACAGGCGCGAATCACCGAAAAACGGATCAAGGCCGGCGAAGCTCCGCCCATGGAATTGAAACAGGTACAGGCCTCCGCCGCCACGTCAGCCGTTGCGCTACAGCAGGCGCGGCTGCGGGCCGAACTGGCGGCGGACGAATTGAAGCGCCAGTTCGGCGCGATACGACTGCCGCAAAGCGTGGCGCAAGTCGAACCGCAGCCCATCACCCGGCCCATCGACTACTGGCGCGACAAAATACTCGACCACAACCATGAACTCGCGCTCGCTGCCGCCGAAACCGAATACCAAAACAGATTGGCGGCGCGGGCGCGGGCGGAGCGTCTGCCCGACCCCACGCTGGGTCTGCGCTACAGTTCCGAACTGAATAATCAGCAAAAAATCGGCGGGGTATATTTCTCCATTCCGCTCGGTTACAGCGCGCGCTCCGCCAAAGCCGAAGCCGCCGCCGCGAATGCCGGTATCGCGTCCAACCACCGGCTGGTATTGGATGCCGGTCTGGAGAGCAACATCTTCAACGCCTACACCCGCGCCGTCAGCAGTTTCGGCATTTGGCAACAAGCGCGAGATGCCGCCGAAGCGCTCAAGCAATACGCCGCATTGATGGCACGCGCTTACGCGCTGGGGGAAAGCACGCTGGACGCCACCCTGCTCGCGCGCCGCCAAGCGCTGGAAGCGGCGCTGGCAGAAGATATGGCGCGGCTGGACGCAAACGAATCGCGCTACCGGCTCATGCTTGATGCGGAAGAATTGTGGCACAGTGACGATGACGGGCACGCCCCGCATTAGCGTGAAAAATTGACTTTGCGGGCATCCGCCTTGCGGATTGCCTGCTTACCCCGCTTCTCGTTTGTCATTTCTCCCGCTTGCGGGGGAAGCTGGATAGAAGGAAACGTGCATGGCAAGTTGCATCATCAGGGTTCTCATACTTGCCGTGTAGATCAATCGGCGCTCAACGAGCACAGGCGATATCATCCACTGCGGCAATTCCGGTTTGGGGTAAAATCTTTAGCGAGTTCCCACACAACCTGACTCTAATCCGCATGCACAAGAAAATCCCCGTAAGCGATGTCCGTATTGGCATGCACATCCAAGAGCTGTGCGGTAGCTGGATGGACCACCCTTTCTGGAAAAAATCCTTTCTCCTGGAATCAGAAAAAGATTTGATCACTTTGCAAAATAGCTCAATCAGCGAAGTGTGGATCGATACCGGGCTGGGTTGTGATGTCGAAGCTGGAAGTCATGCCCGCTATGAGGACGAAGTCGCCGAGGATGTCGAGAACGAACTGGCACGGATCAGCGCATCAACAACGGCCAAAATCCCCCTGCATGAAGAACTGGATCGCGCCCGCGCCCTGCTCGCCGAAGGCAAAACAGCCATCACCTCGATGTTCCATGAAGTGCGTATGGGCAATGCGATCAAGGTCAGCGAGGCTGAACCGTTGGTGGATGAGATCAGCCTGTCGATCGCGCGCAACCCGGAAGCTTTTCTCAACCTCGCCCGCCTCAAGAATGTGGACGACTACACCTATCTGCATTCGGTCGCCGTGTGCGGGTTGATGATCGCCCTGGGTAAAACGTTGGGGATGAGTGGCCGTGACCTCAAGGATGCCGGCATCGCCGGTCTGATGCATGATGTCGGCAAAGCATTGATTCCGAATGAGGTGCTGAACAAACCCGGCAAACTGACTGATGAAGAATTTGAGGTGATGAAGGGCCATCCGCGCAAAGGATGGGAGGTGTTAAACGTGGCCGAAGGCGCGAACGCAATCGCACTTGATGTCTGTTTGCATCACCATGAGCGGGTGGATGGCAAGGGTTACCCTGATCGAATCTCCGGAGACAAGTTGACCCTGTTTGCGCGGATGGGGGCGGTGTGCGATGTGTATGACGCGCTCACCTCAAACCGCTGCTACAAGGCAGGTTGGGAACCGGCCGAGACCATCCGCAAGATGGCGGAATGGCGCGAGGGTCACTTCGACGAGAAAGTCTTCCAGGCATTCGTCAAGACCACTGGCATATATCCTTCCGGTTCTCTCGTAAGACTGAAGTCAGGAAGGCTGGCTATAGTTTTGGAACAGAGCAGCAAAAGTTTGCTCACGCCTGTGGTCAAGGTCTTCTTTTCGACTAAATCGAATGCGCCGATCATGCCCGAAATGCTAGACTTGAGCCGCTCGCAGGAAACGATTGTTAGCGCCGAGGACCCGACACAATGGGGTTTCGATCTTAAGAAAATTGTAGGAATTTGAAATCATCAACAACACGCCAGGGAGAAAGTGATGTCCAATATTCAATCCATACTGAATGAAACTCGTGTCTTCCCGCCCTCCGATGCCTTCGTCAAACAGGCCAACGTATCGGGGATGGCAGCCTACAAGGCGCTGTGCGCCGAGGCGGAAAAGGACTATGCCGGATTTTGGGCGAAGCTGGCACGCGACTACATCCTGTGGAAAAAGCCGTTCAGCAAAACGCTGGATGAAAGCAATGCCCCGTTCTACAAATGGTTTGAAGACGGCGAGCTGAACGTTTCCTACAACTGCCTCGATAAACACTTGGAAACTCAGCCGGACAAGATCGCCATCATCTTTGAAGCGGATGATGGCAAAGTCACCCGCGTCAGCTATCGTGAATTGCATGGCCGGGTCTGTCAGTTTGCCAATGGGCTCAAGTCGCGCGGCATCAAAAAGGGCGACCGCGTCGTTATTTACATGCCAATGAGCGTTGAGGCAGTGGTCGCCATGCAGGCCTGCGCGCGCATTGGCGCGATCCACTCGGTGGTATTCGGCGGTTTCTCCTCCAAAAGTCTGCACGAACGCATCACCGATGCGCAGGCAGTCGCGGTTATTACCGCCGACGGTCAATTCCGCGGCGGCAAAGCAATGGCACTAAAACCGGCGGTGGATGAAGCGCTGACCTTGGGCGGATGCGAGGCTGTCCATACCGTCGTCGTTTATCGCCGCACCGGTGGCGACATCGTGTGGGATGACGACCGCGACATCTGGTGGCACGACCTATTCAACAGCCAATCCTCGATCTGCGAACCGGAATGGGTCGGCGCGGAACACCCGCTGTTCATTCTCTACACCTCCGGCTCCACCGGAAAACCGAAAGGAGTGCAACATTCCACCGCCGGCTATCTGCTTGGCGCGATGGTCTCGTTGGAATGGGTCTTCGACTACAAACCAAACGACGTATTCTGGTGCACCGCCGATGTCGGCTGGATCACCGGCCACAGCTACGTCACCTACGGTCCGCTGGCGATGGGCGCAACCCAGGTCATCTTCGAAGGCGTGCCGACTTATCCCGATGCCGGCCGTTTCTGGAAAATGATCCAGGACCACAAGGTCACCACCTTCTACACCGCGCCCACCGCCATCCGCTCCCTGATCAAGCTCGGCAGCGAACTGCCCGATAAATATGACCTCTCCAGCCTGCGCATATTGGGCACGGTCGGCGAACCGATCAATCCCGAAGCATGGATGTGGTACTACACCATAGTCGGCAAATCGCGCTGCCCGATTGTTGACACCTGGTGGCAAACCGAAACCGGCTGCCACATGATCGCCCCCTTACCAGGCGCGATGCCGATCAAGCCGGGTACCTGCACCCTGCCCCTGCCCGGCATCATGGCCACCATCGTCAATGAAGCGGGCGACGAAGTGCACGACAAACACGGCGGCTTTCTGGTCATCAAAAAACCCTTTCCTTCGCAGATTCGCACCATTTGGGGTGATCCCGAACGTTACAAAAAAGGCTATTTCCCGGAAGAGATGAAAGGCGCCTATCTCGCCGGTGACTCTGCCCACCGCGACGAGGATGGTTACTTCTGGATCATGGGCCGCATCGACGATGTGCTGAACGTATCCGGCCACCGCCTTGGGACAATGGAAATCGAATCGGCACTGGTCGCCAATCCGCTGGTCGCCGAGGCGGCTGTGGTCGGCAAACCGCACGACCTCAAGGGTGAAGCGGTAGTCGCCTTTGTGGTACTCAAAGGTTCGCGTCCGGCAGATGCCGCCACCGCCAAAAAACTGGTGGAAGATTTGCGAAACTGGGTCGCCAAGGAAATCGGTCCGATTGCCAAGCCAGACGAAATCCGCTTCGGTGAAAACCTGCCCAAAACCCGTTCCGGCAAAATCATGCGCCGCCTGCTGCGCGCACTCGCCAAAGGCGAAGAAATCACCCAGGATGTCTCCACTTTGGAAAACCCGGCCATCCTTGAGCAACTGAAAGAGGTGATCAAATGATTGGGAACGTCTTTCGATGAAGGCATTAAACCCCAATGGATTGTGAGGTAAACTGTTGGCGTCTTAAAAATACCAACGGGGATTGATGCATTGAACACATCTTTTAATCACGCATTAACAACAGGGATTGCACGCATCGCGTTGCTGTCCCTGTTTTTAATTGCGCAGACTTTAACCACCGCATGGGCGGGAATGGCGCAGGCCGATATTGCCGCCACTCCGGTGCCAACCCAGGCACCGGCCCCGATTCGCGAAGCGATGATCGTCGCTCCGGAATATGTGCTGCAAAGTCCGGCACCGGAAGTCGCCGTTGAGGAAGAAGCCTATCCGGAAATGACTGCGCTGGCGGAAGATGATGTGTGGCAACGCATCCGTAACGGCTTCAGCATGAACGACCTGAACAGTCCGCTGATCAAACGGCACGCCAAGTGGTATGCCAGTCACCCCGACTATGTGCTGCGCATGAGCGAACGCGCCAGCCGTTACCTGTTTTACATCACTGAGGAAGTGGAACGGCGCGGCATGCCGGCCGAGATCGCGCTACTGCCGATCATTGAAAGCGCGTTCAATCCGGGTGCCAATTCGGTCGCCAGCGCATCCGGCATCTGGCAGTTCATTCCCTCTACCGGCAAACATTTCGGCATGGAACAGAACTGGTGGTATGACGGCCGCCGCGACATCATCGGCGCCACCAACGGCGCGCTGGATTATCTGCAAAAACTGCACGACCAGTTTGGTGACTGGCATCTGGCCCTGGCCGCCTACAACTGGGGCGAGAATGCCGTGGCGCGCGCGCAGGCAAGCAACCGCCGGCGCGGCAAGCCGACCGGTTACGCGCATCTGAAAATGCCGCGCGAAACGCAGAACTACGTGCCAAAACTGCTGGCAATCAAAAGCATCGTCAACGATCCCGCCCAATACGGATTAACCTTGCAAGTCATTCCGAATCACCCCTACTTTGCCGCCGTCACCCCGCCGCAACCGATGGATGTGAAGATCGCGGCCGAGCTGGCCGAAATTCCGATGGAAGAATTCCTGTCGCTCAATCCGGGGCACAACCGCCCGGTGATTTTGCAGAACCAGGCCGAAGTATTGCTGTTACCGGTGGATAAGGTGGAAGTTTTTCGCGCCAACCTGGAAAAAAGCGACCAGCGTCTGGTGACCTGGCGCGCCTACGAAAGCAAAAAAGGCGAGACTTTCGCGGTGATTGCCAAACGCTTCGATATTAATTTGGAGAAATTGCGTTCGGCCAACGGCTTGTCGCGTTATGCCATGCAAAGCAACGGGCAAACCCTGCTGGTGCCGTCGGCAGAAGACGAAGCCTCCGAAGAATTCTCGCCCTTCAACATGCATGCGGGCGCGGTGCAGGAAATGGCGGGTTTTGTCTATGTGGTGCGCAAGGGCGACACGATTTCCGGTATCGCCAAAAAATTTCGCGTCAGCCAGCGTAGCCTGTTTGCGATGAACAAAAACAGCCACCGCCTGCGTATCGGCCAGCGCTTCACCATCCTGCCCGGCAGTTCGGGCAAACTCAACGCGCAACGCGCGTCAAAACAACGGAACTCAGGCAGGAAAGTCAAACACGCACTGGCCAAACGCGACCGCGAAATCTACAGCCGTTAGCGCGAATCGCCTTTCACCTTTGCGCCCTCCCACACCGGGAGGATGAGTTGGAAATAACGGGTAACTTTCTATTTGCGACGGTCAGGCCCGGCAGATTCGGGATGTTGGCTGCAATCTAGTGTAGTGCATCACGACAGGCGATGTTGCAGGTCAGGTTCAACCCGACATATCGGGCTAAAGGATTGAGCCCCTAAACTGCTGTGAATAAGGTGGGCAGCCCCCGCCCCGGAAGCGCGGATGCTGCAAGCGCCGCTATCCCGCCGCAAGGCCATCGCCCAAGACCTGCAACGTGAGCGCAACCGGCAAGAGAAGGCCAATAAGACCAACACCCCGGAGCGGATACGGCAATCCCTTGCAAGCAGCATCGAGTTTCTGGTCAAACAGCTTGCCGAGTTGCAACAAGATATTGAACAGCACATTGAACGGCATCCCGATCTCAAGGACGATATGGCTCTGTTCCAGAGCATTCCGGCGGTCGGCCCGCAAGTAGGCGGCAATCTGCTCTCGGTCATGCATGCCATGACTTCGAATCAGCCAAGCAACTGGCGGCGTATCTGGGGCTGGTGCCGGTGGAACGGCAGTCGGGCAGTTTGGTGCTGGGGCGTGCCAGGCTTTCCAAGGCCGGGCCTGCACGCATCCGTGCTCTGTTGTGTACATGGCCGCTGTGGTGGCGACGAGCCATAATCCGCACGTCAAGGCCGTCTATGAACGCTTGCTCGCCCGTGGCAAGTCCAAGATGTCTGCGCTCGGCGCCTCGATGCGCAAGCTGGCGCAGCTGTGCTTCGGTGTGCTCAAAACACGCAAACCTTATCTGCACAATTAGGCAAAATCGATTGACAGGGAAGACAGTATCTACAGAAGGGAGATTAAAGGACGGTTTCCCGGTTCAGCTTGTGCTTCGCTCCGGCGAAAATCCGATATCCCCGCCACAGTAAGCCGCCCCATTTGATCCAGCCGGACAGCTTGCGCCAGCGCAACATGACCAATCCTGAAATGCCGCCCAGCCATAACGGATGGTGGCGCAGATAAGCCAGCACTTCACGCCCTTTATCCGCCACGGCCAGCGCATTTTGCAAAGGCTTGGCCGACTCCGCCAATTCCATGCGCTGTGCGGCGATGATGCCGAGCAACTCGCCGCGCCGCTGGCGCACGGCAAACAGGCGTTTATTCATGGTTGCCCCGCAAGCTGTCGAGATCTTTTTTCAACTCAGACAAGGTATAGGAAAACGGCATGGTTTTCTGTTGCAGTTTGCCGCGCGACAGGTGCAGAAAAAAAGCAGCAAAAGCAAAGAACACCAGCGCCAGCAACGCCACCGCCAACAGCGGATGTTCGTGCCAGTAGAACAGCACGATCAAAATCGCCACGAACAGGATGCCCATGCACAGGAAAAACAGCGCGAACAGTCCAAAGAAAAGCGCCTGAATAAGGCGCAGTCGCTCTTCCTCCCACTCGTTGGCCAGCAACTCCACGCGGCAGGCAACGATTCCCAGCAAACCGGCAACGACCCGTTTCAGGGAAGCGAAAAGCCCCGATCCTTCCGCCATGTCCTAGCGTCCGCGCCCGATCAGCATCCCCAGCAACAAACCGACGCCGGCTGCAACCCCGACCGCATACCAGGGATTCTCATGCACATATTCATCGGTGGCTTGGGCCGCGACCCGGGTGCGTTCAATCATCGCGCGTTCAGTGTCCTGTAGCCTGGCCTTGGCAACAGACAGATTAGCCTGTGCCCGTTCGCGCAGGGATGCGGCTTTTTCGCCCGCCTGATCAGCGGTGGCGCGCAACAAATCTTCCGTATCCGAAACCACGGTACGCAGATCCTGTGCCAATTTTTCCTTGCTGTCATCGAAAGTGTGTCTTGCTGTTTTGGTGCTCATGATTCTCTCCTTTTGGTTGGTGAATCGGATATTGCCAACGATGCGCGCCTTCTGGGACGGCTTGCGGCTTCATTGTCTTTTTAAGCCCACCTTGTCGGATTGTCAATTCATATCGTTGCGCGCGGATAAAGATGGCAATGCACACTATGACCCTCCTCGCCCGCCTGGCTGACGCCGGGATAATCTGTTGCACATACCGCCATCGCTTGCGGGCAGCGCGGGGCAAAATGGCAGCCGGCAGGCGGGTTGGCGGGCGACGGTAAGTCTCCTTCGAGCTTGATATATACGCGCCCCCCACCGTCGATGCGCGGCACCGCAGACAGCAGCGCCCGGGTATAGGGATGCAGCGGCGCGCGCATCACATCCGCCGTGCTGCCGCGCTCGACAATGCGCCCCAGATACATCACACACACCTCGTGCGCGAGATATTCCACCACCGCGAGATTGTGCGTGATGAACAGATAACTTAACCCCAATTCATCTTGCAGAGACTTGAGCAGATTTAATATCTGCGCCTGCACCGATACATCCAGCGCACTGGTTGGTTCGTCGCAAATCAGCAGGCGCGGCGACACCGCCAGCGCGCGCGCGATGGCGATGCGCTGGCGCTGGCCGCCGGAGAATTCGTGCGGATAGCGCCATTTGCTGTCGCGCGCCAGCCCAACCCGCTCCAGCAACTCGTCGATATGCGCCTGGCGCGCCGCGCCATCGGCGCCGATGTTGAGCGCGCTCATCCCTTCTTCCAAAATCTCCGCCACGCGCATTTTCGGATTGAGCGAGGCATACGGGTCCTGAAACACCATCTGCAGCGCCGCGCGCGAAGCACGCGTGCCGATCAATTCATTTCCCGCGAAACGCACACTGCCCGCCGTGGCGGGAATCAGACGCAACAGGGCTTTGCCTAGCGTGGTCTTGCCGCACCCCGACTCCCCCACCAGCGCCAGCGTGCGTCCCCCGGCAATGGACAAGGAAACGCCATCCACCGCCTTCACCTGTCCCACCACGCGCTGCAGAAGTCCTTTATGGATGGGGAAATGGACTTGCAGGTCTTCAACAATCAACAGAGAAGGAGAAAGGGAGAAGGGGGAAAGCGCCCCCCCCGGTGTCGCATCAGCTCTTCTCTCTTCACCCTTCCCACTTTCTGCCGCATCAGCGGCATATAAATGGCACCTCACTCCCTTTCCATCCACCTCCGTCCATTCCGGCGTCTGCTCGCGGCACAACCCCCACGCCCGGTCGCAGCGAGGCGCGAAGCGGCATCCCTGTTGGATGCTGCCCAGCGGCGGCACATTGCCGGGAATCGCGCTCAACGTCTGCCCGGCGCGCGCGGCACCCGGCAAGGCGGCAAACAGTTTTTGGGTATAGGGATGCAGCGGCTGGCTGAACAACTGCGCGCGCGATGCCTGCTCGACGAGCTGTCCCGCATACATCACACCGACGCGGTGCGCGTTCTCCGCCACCACGCCGAGATCGTGTGTAATCAGCAGCAGCGCCATGCCGTTCTGTTCCTGCGTCTCGCGCAGCAGTTGCAGCACCTGCGCCTGGATCGTCACATCCAGCGCGGTGGTCGGCTCGTCGGCGATGAGCAGGCGCGGATCGCCCGCCAGCGCCATGGCGATCATCACGCGCTGTTTCATCCCGCCGGAAAGCTGGAACGGATATTCGTTCGCGCGCCGCGCCGCATCGGGGATGCCAACCTGATCCAGCAACTCGATACAGCGTTGGTGCAGGTCGGGTTTCAACCCGACATCCGAGTGTCGGGTTGAAACCCGACCTGCACGATGCAGTGACAGCCCTTCGGTGATTTGCTGCCCGACAGTCATCACCGGATTCAGGCTCAAGCCCGGTTCCTGAAAAATCATCGCCATGCGCCCGCCGCGTACCCGGCACATCTCGCGCTCGCTCATTTCGAACAGTTGCAGACCTTCCATCCGCGCCGTTCCGCCCTCGCGCTCCACCCCGTCCGGCAACAGGCGCATCAGCGCGAGCGCGGTCATCGACTTGCCGCAACCCGATTCGCCGAGCAGGACAAAGGTCTCGCCCGGATCAATCCGGAAGGAAACGCCGTCAACGATGGGCGGCCCGCCACGCAGGCGCACCACCAGACGCTCCAGTTCCAGCACCGGCGCGACGGATTGCGGGCGCGCGGCGGCGCTCACGACACCACACTCCCCGCTTCGAGGCGCAACTGCCTGGCGCAACGCCGTGCCAGCGCGTTATCGTGGGTGACCAGTATCAGCGTCGTCCCCTGCGCGCGATTAAGCTCCAGGATAAGTTCGATCACCCGCGCGCCGGTGGCGGCATCGAGATTGCCGGTCGGCTCATCGGCAAACAGAATCTTCGGGCGGGTAACAAATGCGCGCGCGAGTGCCACGCGTTGCTGCTCGCCGCCGGAAAGATGCTGCGGCCGGTGTTGCGCGCGCGCCCCCAAGCCGACCTGGCGCAACGACAGCAGCGCCCGTTCCCGCGCCTCTTTCACCCCCGCCAGCTCCAGCGGCAACATGACATTTTCCAGCGCATTCAGCGCCGGCAACAATTGAAAAGACTGAAACATAAAACCGGCCAGCTTGCCGCGCAAGCGCGCCCGCCCGTCCTCGTCCAGCGCGAACAGATCAATCCCGGTCAAGCGCACGCTGCCGCTGCTCGGCAGATCCAGCCCGGCGAGCAAACCCAGCAAAGTGGACTTGCCCGAACCGGAAGCGCCAACAATGGCCAGACTCTCGCCCGCCGCCACGGCAAAATTCACATCGCGCAAAATAACCAGCGGCTGATCGCCGCTTAAAACTTGCTTGCCCAGTCCTGCTGCCTGCACAATTGCACTCATGAAACTCCCCGCCATGATTTGTCTTTTGTTGCTCGCCTTGTCGGGCAACGCCCGCGCCGCACAAAACATTCTCGTCTTCGGCGACAGTTTATCAGCCGGCTACGGCATTGCACGCGCCGATTCGTGGGTCAATCTGTTGCAATCCGAATTGGCCGGGACCCATCCGCAGTTCGCCGTGGTGAACGCCAGCCTCAGCGGCGAAACCACGGCGGGCGGATTGCGCCGCATCGACCAGGCGTTGCGCCAGCACCGCCCCGCCATCGTCATCCTCGAACTCGGCGCGAACGACGGTCTGCGCGGCACTCCGCTCAGCGCGACAGAACACAATCTGGGGCAGATCATCGCGCTCATTCAGCGCGCCAAGGCCAAAGTTCTCCTTCTCGGCATGCGCCTGCCGCCCAATTACGGACCGGACTACACCCGGCAATTTGCAGCACTCTATCCGGTGCTGGCAAAAAAATATCGCGTCGCGCGCCTGCCCTTCATGCTCGACGGCATCACCCCGGAACAATTCCAGACCGACAATTTGCACCCGGACGCAAGCGCCCAACCCCGTATCATGCAAAACATCTTCCACGCCCTGATCCCCTTGCTCTGATGCCAAACCACCTCATCCACGAAACCAGCCCCTACCTGCTCCAGCACGCCGATAATCCGGTGGACTGGCATCCATGGACTGCCGAAACGCTGCAGCTTGCGCACGCTCAGGACAAACCCATCCTGCTCTCCATCGGCTATTCCGCCTGCCACTGGTGCCATGTCATGGCGCACGAATCGTTCGAGGACGCTGACGTCGCCGCAGTGATGAACGAACACTTCATCAATATCAAAGTGGACAGGGAAGAGCGCCCCGACCTCGACCAGATCTACCAGAACGCGCACTACCTGTTATCGCGCCGTAGCGGCGGCTGGCCGCTGACCATGTTCCTTGCGCCGGACGGCACGCCGTTCTACAGCGGCACCTATTTCCCCAAACAGGCGCGCTATGGCTTGCCCGGCTTCCCCGAACTTTTAGTGCGCGTGTCTGCCGCCTACCGCGAAAAACGCGGCGAGCTGGCGGCGCAAGGGCAACACGTCATCGCCGCCCTCGCCGCCTGGCAACCGGAAAAGAACAGCGCGGGCGTCACGCTTGACAGCACGCCCCTCACCTCCGCAGTGCAGCAACTCAAGGCGGATTTCGATCCGGTCCATGGCGGATTCGGCGGTGCGCCAAAATTTCTGCATCCGGCTGAACTGGACTTGCTGTTGCGGCAAGCTGATGCCGGACAAGACGCACAGACTCGTCACGCCGCCTTGTTCACTTTGCAACAGATGGCACTGGGCGGTTTGTACGACCAGCTCGGCGGCGGCTTCTGCCGCTACAGCGTGGACGATGTCTGGGACATCCCGCATTTCGAGAAGATGCTGTATGACAACGGATTGTTGCTTGGTTTGTATTGCGATGCGTGGTTAAGCAGCAGCGATCCATTCTTTGCACACGTGGTGGAACAGAGTGCCGGCTGGGTCATGCGCGAGATGCAGTCGCCGCACGGCGGCTACTATGCCTCGCTGGATGCCGACTCCGAACACGAGGAAGGCAAGTTCTACGTGTGGCAGCGTGACGAGGCGTGCGGGCTGCTGAGTGCCGAGGAATACGCGGTCGCGGGGGCCTATTACGGACTCGATGGCGCGCCGAATTTCGAGCACCACGCATGGAACCTGCGCGTCACCCGGCCATTGAGTGCGGTTGCCGCGACCTTGCACCTGCATCAAACAGAGGCGACCGAATTGCTTGCGGACGCCACGGCAAAGTTATTTGCCGCGCGCGAACGGCGCATCCGCCCGGGTCGTGATGAAAAGATACTGGGCAGTTGGAATGGTTTGATGATCGCCGGTATGGCAAAAGCCGCGCGGGTGTTTCAGCGCGAAGACTGGTTACGCTCGGCACAAAAGGCGATGGATTTTGTGCGCGGCACATTGTGGTGCGATGGGAAATTGCTCGCCACCCACAAGGACGGCAAGACGCATCTGAATGCCTATCTCGACGACCATGCGTTTTTGCTCAATGCAGCATTGGAAATGCTGCAAACGGGGTTTCGTTCCATCGATCTGGACTTCGCCGTGCAGCTTGCCGATGCCTTGTTGGCGCGCTTCGAAGACAAACAAAACGGCGGGTTCTACTTCACCAGCCATGACCATGAGGCGCTCATCCAGCGCAACAAGGCCGGGCAGGATAACGCCACCCCGTCGGGCAACGGCAGCGCGGCGCAGGCACTGATCCGATTAACCGCCTTGACCGGAGATGCCCGTTATGCTGAAGCCGCCGAGCGCTGCCTGATGCTCTTCTTCCCGCTCATGCAACGATCAGCCAGCCATTTCAGCAGCTTGTGCACCGCCCTGGACGAGTTGCTCCGGCCGCCGTCGTTGTTGCTGCTTTGCGGCGACAAAAAAGAAACAGCCGCCTGGCGGGCGGCTGTGGCGGCGAAGTATCGGCCGCAACTGATGACCGTGATACTGACGGGCGAGGAGACCGGATTGCCCTCCGCTCTGGATAAACCCGCCACTTCAACCACAACAGCCTGGTTGTGTCGCGGCACGCAGTGCCTGCCGCCAATCACCGATCCGGGTACGCTGCTGGCAGAATGCGCCGGGCTTTTATAGGCCGGGTTTCACCCAAGGCTGCGGGCAACCCGACAGCTTTGCGCGATTCACCATCCGTGTCGGGATGAATCCCGACCCACACAAACCGCCGACCCGTACGAAGCTAGCGTAGCGTCACGCCTTCCACCTGTGCACCGAAACCCGTGAATGCGCTGGCTACGCCCGCCCCCAGCTTCTTCGCCAGGCGATCGGCGATATTTTCGCGCGCGGTGAAATCGACGATATTCTCAACCTTGATGACATCACGCGCGACGGAATCCACGCTGCCGAATGCGTCGGCCAAGCCCATCTCGATCGCTTTGTCGCCGGTCCAGAACAGGCCGCTGAACATTTCCGGCGTCTCTTTCAGGCGTTTGCCACGCCCCGCGCGCACCACGTCGATGAACTGCTGATGGATGTCGTCGAGCAGACTCTTGGTGAAAGCCTCGTGTTTCGGGTTGCGCGCGGAGAACGGATCCATGAATCCTTTGTTCTCGCCCGCCGTCATCAGGCGGCGTTCCACCCCCAGCTTTTGCATGGTGCCGGTGAAACCGAAACCGTCCATCAGCACTCCGATGGAACCGACGATGCTGGCCTTGTTGACGAATATTTTGTCCGCCGCCGCCGCGATGTAATAACCTCCCGAAGCGCACATATCCTCCACCACCACATGCAGGGGAATCTCGGGATGCAAAGTGCGCAGGCGACGGATTTCGTCGTTCACCAACCCGGCTTGCACCGGGCTGCCGCCTGGACTGTTGATGCGCAGGATGACACCTGCCGTGTTCTTGTCTCCGAACGCGTCCTGCAAACTGGACATGAGGTTGTCGGCATTGGCGTTGCTGTCGGCCGCGATAACCCCGTTCAGGTCGATCAGCGCCGTATGCTTGCTGCCGGACAGGCCACCATCCCCGTGGTCGCCCACCCATCCCATGAACAGGAACAAAAGAAAGAACAGGTAGCCGAAGGTCAGTACCTTGAAGAAGATGCCCCAGTGACGTGCGCGGCGCTGTTCCTGGATGGCGGACATCGCCAGTTTTTCCAGCACGCCGCGTTCCCAATTGTTTCCTTCTGACATCGCTACTCCCTTCGCTTAAGCGTTGGCCTTCAGCCAGCCACGCAATGCGTCAAAATCATCCAGCAAGGCCAACGGCTGCAATGCGACCAGTTGATCGGCCGGATGCGCGCCGTGGGTCAATCCCACCGCCGCGACGCCCGCGTTGATTGCCATTTGCAAGTCATGCGTAGTATCGCCGATCATCAGCACGCGCCCGGCATCGACCATCAGTTCATCCATCAGTTCCAGCAACATCGCCGGGTGCGGTTTTGAAAAAGTCTGGTCGGCGGTGCGTGTCGCCTGAAAATAGCTGCGCAAACCACTGCTGTCCAGCACCCGCTCCAACCCTTTGCGGCTCTTGCCGGTCGCCACCGCCAGCCTGTATCCCGCATTGTGCAATTCGGCAACGGTCTCCGCCGCCCCGGCATACAGGGGAATGGAGGCATCCTGCGCCATGAAGTGATGCCGGTAGCGTTCGGCCAGCGGTTCGTACATCGATTCCGGCGCATCCGGTACCGCGTGTTGCAAGGCCTGCACCAGTCCCATGCCGATCACATGGCGTGCCGCCTCGTCGCTCGGCACCGGCAAATCGAGGTCGCGGCAGGCGGCCTGGATCGACGAGGCGATCACCGCAGTTGAATCCATCACCGTGCCATCCCAGTCGAACACGATCAGGTCATAACGTTTTGCCATCTTCGCCACCCGAAAAATGAGGCGCGGATTCTACCACTGCCCGCGCGGCCAGCCCTTATAATGCGCGCCCTTTTTCCCGCTTTTGCCATGAGCCTGATCTACATCCTCGATTTATGCGCGGTTGCCGTGTGCGCCATTACTGCAACATTGGAAGCGCAGCGGCGCGAGCTCGACCTGTTCGGGGTGGCGGTCATCGCGGTGATCGCCGGCATTGGCGGCGGCACCGTGCGCGACATCCTGCTGGGACGCCTGCCCGTGTACTGGATCCATGATCCCCTCTACGTGGCGGTCGGGATCACTGTCGCCATGCTGACCTTTGGCCTGATGCACAAGACAGACATCCCCAAAAATTTCTTCCTGCTGCCCGATGCCATCGGTCTGGCGCTGTTCACCGTCATCGGCACCAGCATCGCCATGAGCCTGCGCGCGCACTGGTTCATCGCGGCGCTGATGGGCGTCATCACCGGTGTGTTCGGCGGCGTCATCCGCGACATCCTGTGCAACGAAGTGCCGCTGATTTTCCGTACCGACATCTATGCCACCGCAGCGCTGATCGGCGCGCTGCTGCTGATCGCTCTCGACAGCATGGGCATGACACACAACATCGCCCTGATCTGTTCCATGTTCGTGATCGTCGCGATCCGTCTGGTCGCGATCCGCTGGCACATCCACCTGCCGCGCTTTCGCGCCTACGAGTGATGGGCAACACGCTTCCCACCTGGCTGGTTTATTGCCGTCCCGGTTTCGAACGCGATTGCGCGGAAGAAACCCAGGCCAAAGTCATCGAAGCCGCCGAGAACAGTGGCTTCCTGATACTGCAAGGCAAAGCCAAATTGGCTTACCGCCAGCTCACTTTTGCGCGCCAGTTGTTGACGCTGCATGGCGAAGTGAATGACTTGACCGAGCGCGACCGGCTCACCCCTTTACTGGCTGCAATTCCGGAGGCGCCCGCGCAATTCGGTGCACTCTATCTGGAGGTGCCCGACACCAACGACGGCAAGACATTGTCCGGTTTCACCAAACGCTTTCAGCCTCTGCTGGAACAAGCGCTGCGCGAGAACTCGCGCCTGCTGGACGACCCCACTCTTCCGCGCCTGCACATTCTTTTCCCCTCCGAATCGCGTGCCCTCATCGCCAGCAGCGACCCGCGCAACAGCAACAATGTGCCCAACGGCATCCATCGAGTCAGCATGGCGAGCGATGCGCCCAGCCGTTCCTATCTCAAACTGGCCGAAGCGTTCGAAGTATTCCTCGACCGGAAAGAGCAAGCGCTCTGGCTCAAGCCGCAGATGACGGCAGTCGATCTGGGTGCTGCGCCCGGCGGCTGGACCTGGCAACTGGTGCAACGCGGCCTGCAAGTCACCGCTGTCGATAACGGCCCGCTCAAGGGCGCGGCGGCCAGCCATCCGGCCATCCGCCATTTGCGTCAGGATGGTTTCAAATTTCGCCCACAACGTCCGGTGGACTGGCTGGTGTGCGACATGGTGGAACAACCGCAACGCGTCGCCGCCCTGATGACCGAATGGTTTGTCGGCGGCCTGACCAGCCACGCGATCTTCAATCTGAAACTGCCGATGAAGAAACGGGTTGTTGCGCTCCGTACCGCACTTGAATTCCTGCGCACTGCGCTGAACGCCAGGGGAATCCGCTATCGGCTGGAAGCCAAGCAGCTCTACCACGACCGTGAAGAAGTGACCGTATTCCTGACCAGAGCCAAAAAATAATTCAGGCCCGTTCGTCAATGTGATCAGCGATCCCGCCCTGCAGCAGATTGTGCTGGCGCCGATCTCCTCCCGAGCGCAATTCGATCAGCACTTTTTGCTGCCGGATACGGCGACAGGCAAGACGCCTGTCCGCGTCAGGCGGTGCAGGAAAATCGTTGGCGGGAATCGCTTCATGCCCCGCCCGGGATGCTGAATGGTCGGTGCCGGGATTGCGCGCATGCACCGGCTTGGCAGCGTACACGGCGGACAGTCCCGGCACCCGGCTGTCAGCGGGCGTTGGGATGACGGGCGGCAGGTTATCGCTGAAACGCATGGCACACCTCCTCGACAGAAGCATGAACCTTTTATCGGCCGGCGACGCAAAAACCTGAAGGCTTATTTCGGCGCAACGTCCGGCAGATTGGCCGGAGCGTCGTGCATCACGATGCGCGAGACGAACCAGATGCCCAACAGATTGGCAACAATCGCCACATAACCGACGTTCTGGTAACCGACGATCCTGCCTGCAGTATCCTGGGTAATGATAAAGCCGCTCAGGGTCGCTGCCAATCCCATCGCCAGCGACTGCACGGTGGCATTCAGCGACATGAACGTCCCGCGCAGTCTGGGCTGGGCGGCCGAGGTGATGATGGCCATCGCCGGGATGAACCGCCCCGACACCAGCACAAAGAATAAGGTGGTGCACAGCAGCCACCAGCCGAGTGATGCGCTCTGGATTTGGGTCACCAACAACAGCGGCAGCATCGCCGAGAATGCGACCAGGCGATAGACTTCCATTTTGCCGTGGAGATCGGCGTAGTGTCCAATCAGCCGCGCGGTGAACAGGGTCGCCGCGCCGCCCGCGAGATAGATGTAGGCGATGTCGTGCTGACTGATGGCGATGTTGTTCACCGCATACACCGTGATATAGGGAATCACCGTAAATCCGGCAAAGATGAGCAGTGCCGACAGGGTCATCGCCCGCCAATGGTTGCCGTCGCGCATCACCGCGAACAGATCGGAAAACGGGTGCGCGCGTTTTTCCCGGCTCAAATGATGCCGCAGCTCCGGCAATACGCGCAGCGCCACCAGCAGGAATAGCATCACCAGCACCACGATGAAGATAAAGGGCGCGCGCCAGTGGAACAGGCTGGCCAACCACAGCGACAGCGGCACCCCCGCGACGGTGGAGATGGAAAACGCGGTGGCGACAATGCTGCTGGCCTTGGCGCGGCGCGCGTAGGGAATGGTATCGCCAACGATGGTCTGGATCAGCGCCCCCAACACCCCGCCGAATGCGCCGGCCATGCAGCGCGCCGCGATCAGGGTGGCGTAGCCCGGCGCCAGCGCGCAGGCCAGCGTGGCCAAGCCAAACAGCAGGAAAACCATCAGCAGCAAACTTTTGCGCTCGAAGCGATCCACGAAGGTCGCCGCGAGCAACCCCGACACGGCGGCGCTGAAACTGTAGGAAGCCACCAACAGGCCGAATTGATGGGTGGTGATGCCCAGCTCGCTCATCAGCATCGGTCCCAGCGGCATCATGATCATGAAATCCAGCACGTGGCTGAACTGAATGCCTGCCAGGGTCAGCAGCAGGGCGCGCTCCGAATAAGCGGGTTGGCTCATGCAGTTTTGTCCAGCCGATCGAGAAATTTTTGCAGCTCCGGTGCCAGCGGCGCGGTGAGGGTCAGCAGCTCGCCGGTCAGTGGATGCTTGAAAGTGATGCGGTGCGCATGCAGAAACATGCGCTTCAGGCCCTGCTTCATCAGTTCTTTGTTGCGCGCAAAGTCGCCGTATTTTGCGTCGCCGGCGATGGGAAAACCAAGATGCGACAGATGGACGCGAATCTGGTGGGTGCGTCCGGTCTTCAGTTCCGCCTCCAGCAGCGAGAAATCCGGCCAGGTCTTTTGCAGGTTGAAGATGGTGTGGGCCTGCTGGCCGTCCTCGCGCACCATCACCCGCTTCTCGCCCTGCGGCGTGTCGAACTTGTGCAGCGGCAGTTTGACGTGCTGGCGCGCGTTCAGCCATTGCCCCAGCACCAGCGCGTAATAGCGCTTGTCGCTGTTGCCCTCGCGCATGATTTCGTGCATCCCTGTCAGCGCCGAACGTTTCTTGGCCAGCAGCAGCACGCCGGAGGTCTCGCGGTCGAGTCGGTGCACCAGTTCGAGGAACTTGGCCTGCGGACGCGCGCTGCGCATCTGCTCGATCACGCCAAAACTGACCCCGCTGCCGCCGTGTACCGCCGTGCCGGCGGGTTTGTTGATGGCCAGCAAGGCATCGTCTTCATACAGAATAGGGAATTCAGTCGCGGGGACATAGTCGGCTTCGTGTTTTTTCGCCACCCGAATCGGCGGGATGCGCAGGATATCGCCCAATTGCAGGCGATAGGTCTGGTCGATGCGCTTCTTGTTGACCCGCACTTCCCCGCGCAGGATGCGGTAGATATGGCTCTTGGGCACGCCTTTCAGGTGCCGGAACAGGAAATTGTCGATGCGCTGCCCTTCGCCACCTTCGTCAATTTCGATCCAAGTGACGGATTCTTTGCTCAAACCGCTCATTTTTGAATATACTCCGCGCCTCGCGTGTGCGCCTTCGTCAAAACGGGATGTTTATTTCCCCGTCCAATCTTACGGTCATGACAAATGTGCCACTCTTGATATTGAGTTTCGCCATGCCCGTTTCCCCCACCCAAACCCTCCCCCGGAGGAAAAGGGGATAAACGAATCACTACGCGAGCTTGATGTTAAGGATGGCAGGCAATCAAGCCGCCTACGAAGCAGCCCCGCCCGGTTAATCTCACTCACCGGAGACAAGCAGTGATGGTAATTGATTTGCGCGCTCTAAGCACCAGCAGAAAAATTTTTGGCGTGTTGCCCCGACGCTCGGGCGGCATGCGAAGTCAGACAAGCTAACAACGAGATCAAGCACTTGGACAATAATCGGCCTCTTTATCCGAACATCCGTCTTCTCGCGCGCTGAACGGCGCGTAGCTTTGCCCTGCCCGTGTCAGAGCGCGGGAGAAAAAAATGAAACGCATGTTATTCAATGCGACGCAGCCGGAAGAACTCCGCGTCGCGATTGTTGATGGTCAAAAACTCGTTGACCTCGACATCGAAACCGCCGGCAAGGAACAACGCAAAAGCAACATCTACAAAGCCGTCATCACCCGCCTCGAGCCCAGTCTCGAAGCCTGTTTCGTCGAATACGGCGGCAACCGCCACGGATTCCTTCCGTTTAAAGAAGTCTCCCCGCAGTACTACCAGTCCGGTGCCGGCAACCGCCCGAGCATCAAGGAAGCGCTGAAAGAAGGCCAGGAACTGCTGGTGCAAGTGGAAAAAGACGAGCGCGGCAACAAGGGCGCGGCGCTGACCACCTACATCAGTCTGGCCGGACGCTACATCGTGCTGATGCCAAACAACCCGAACGGCGGCGGCGTGTCGCGCCGCATCGAGGGTGAAGACCGCAACGAACTGCGCGATGTGCTGGCCCAGCTGGAAGTACCGAAAGGCATGAGCATCATCGCCCGCACCGCCGGCATCGGCCGCAACGCGGAAGAACTGCAATGGGATATGGATTACCTCAAGCAACTGTGGGATGCCATCGAGGGCGCGGCCAAATCCGAAAAAGCACCGTCGCTGATCTATCTGGAAAGCAGTCTGGTGGTGCGCGCCATCCGCGATTATTTCAATCCGGATATCGGCGAAATCCTGATCGACACGGATGACATTTTTGAGCAGGCACAAGCCTTCATGGGCACGGTGATGCCGGATCACGTTGATCGCATCAAGCGCTACCAGGACGATGTGCCGCTGTTCTCGCGTTTCCAGATCGAACACCAGATCGAATCCGCGCATGCGCGCCAGGTCAACCTGCCTTCCGGCGGCGCCATCGTGATCGACCATACCGAAGCCCTGACCAGCATCGACATCAACTCCGCGCGCGCCACGCGCGGCGGCGATATCGAAGCCACCGCGCTCAATACCAATCTGGAGGCGGCCGACGAGATCGCGCGCCAGATGCGTTTGCGCGACCTGGGCGGGTTGGTCGTGATCGACTTCATCGACATGGAATCAAGCAAGAACCAGCGCGCGGTGGAAGACCGTCTGCGCGATGCCATGCACTCCGATCGCGCGCGCATCCAGACCGCCAAGATTTCGCGATTCGGCTTGCTGGAATTGTCGCGCCAGCGCCTGGCCCCCAGCCTGGAAGAAGGCAATCACACCACCTGCCCGCGCTGCAACGGTATCGGCCATATCCGCGGCACAGAATCTTCCGCTCTGAACATCCTGCGCCTGATCCAGGAAGAGGCAATGAAGGAAAGCAGCGCCGCCATCCACGTGCAAGTGCCGGTCGATGTTGCCACTTTCCTGCTCAACGAAAAACGCGCCGACATTGCCCGCATCGAAAATCGCTTAAAGGTCAGAATCATCCTGATTCCCAATCCGCACATGGAAACCCCGCATTACAGCGTAACCCGTCTGCGGCTGGATGACATCACGGTCGACCATTTGCAAGCCAGCTACAAACTTGTCACCGCGCCGGAGACCGATGCGGCGGAAACTGCGGCGGAAACCAAAGTGGCGCAACGCCCGCAGCCGGCTGTGCGCAACGTGACCCCGGCCCAGCCTGCGCCCAAGCATGCGGAAAAAGCAGAGAAGAAAACTTCCCTGCTGGCTACTCTGGTCAGCTGGTTCAAATCCCTTGGCGGCGAAAGCGAACCGGCCAAACCCGCCACCTCGGCACGTAGCGGGCGCAACTCGCCGCGGCGCGAACGCGGCGAGCGCGAGCGTAATGAGGGTGGCAACCGTCAGCGGCGCGAGCGCGCCGAAACCGGCAACAAGCCGCGCCGCGAGCGCGGTGACAACCCGCGCCAAGCCGCGACAACGGAGACCGCCGATCAGGGCAAAGTGCAAAACCGCAAGGAACGCCAGCAACCGCGAACCCCGCGTCAGGAAAACATTGAAACAAAACCGGTGCTGGAAACCGTCCCTGTCGCAGTGGCGGAACAGCAAGCCGACGGAGCGCCTTCGCGCGAAGGACGCAAACGCGGCCGGCGCGGCGGCCGGCGCGAACGCGAGCGGCGCGAGCTGCCGCCGGAAAACGGCAACGGCGAGAATCAGGGCAGCCCGATGGCGGAAGCCAATGTTGCCCGCAACACCGCCCCTGCCCGCCTGCCGCCTTCGGAATACGTTGCCTACCCGGCCGGCATGGCGCGCCCGCTCACCCCGACCGAAGTGGTGTGCCACCCGATGCCGAAACCCGGCCCGGTGCCAGTCCGTGCTCCGGTGGCGACCGCCCTCGCTGTCGCGCCAATCAGTTCAGATATGGACGCCAGCGGCCTGACTTTGATCGAAACCGATCCAAACAAGGTTGCCAGTGTGGCAGCAGTGCCGGAACGACGCGACCATGCGCCGCGCCGTCGCCAGCGTCCGCGCGAAATCTACACCATGGAAAACAGCGAGCCGCTGCAAATGGTGGAGACTCGCCCGTCCAAATAAATACGGGGGCAGACACGAAAAACGCGCGGCATGCCGCGCGTTTTTTTATTCCGGTCGCGCTATTCGCGCTGCTATCCCACAAAAAACAGTTGTCCGCAGATTACGCAGTTTTTGCGGAGGCGGATTTATTGCCGCAGATTGCGTTGCCGCAGGTGTTCCAGCAAGCCCTCCGCCGCGTCCTCAATCAAATCAAGCACCCGCTCGAAACCGTCGGCGCCGCCATAGTAAGGATCCGGCACTTCGCGTTCAGCGTGGCGGCGGGCAAATTCAAGAAACAAACCGAGATGGCAATTAGCCTCACCGGGTCGCAAATGCTGCAGAATGGCAAGGTTGGATTTGTCCATCGCCAGCACATAATCAAAGCGCGTAAAATCGTTCGCCGCCACCTGCCGCCCGCGCAACCCGCTCATGTCATAACCACGGCACGCCGCCGCACGTTGCGTGCGCGCATCCGCCGCATCACCGATGTGGTAGTCGTGGGTGCCCGCCGAATCGATGCAAATCGATTGAGTTAAACCCGCCTGTTCGGCGTACCGCCGCAACACCGTTTCAGCAGTTGGCGATCGGCAGATATTGCCCATGCAGATAAAAATTACACCAATTTTTTCTTTATTTTTCATGCCGTTACAATTAACATTGCCCAATAAATAGGCGCTTTTTGTTGCACATTGCACCGTTATTATTCAGATAGTTACAGAGGGTTTTACAAGAGCAAGGGAGGCTGATAAACGTTTTCGTGTACCTAGCATGCGTCACCCAAACGAATAATTCCCACCTTGGCAGCTGACTGAATTGAAACTCCCGTGAAAACCTTTACTGCTTTGGGACAGTACGAATTGGAAGAGTATATTCAAAGCGCCAATCTGCATAAGAATCGGCGTTTTCGAAAGCTTCGTACCCTTCCTTAAAATTTCCCGTTTTTAGGGGCTTCTCAGTACTTTGACTTGTCACTCCCGATATCCCGCCATCAACTCCTCGCAGGAGAATCCAACCTTCCTCCCCCTTTGCAAAAGGATCTGGATATAGTGCTCGCAGATGTGACTTGTGGGCAAAACGAGGATCCTTAACCAAATCACGCAAATCTCGCGGATATGTTTTAAGAGGGTTCCCGGATTCGTAGTAGCTTTTTATTGCTTTTCTTAGTGAATCCCCTCTGAAAAGCAATTCAGCCTCTTGATCCATCTGTCGAGCTAAAGATGAATACAGGGTGGCGACCTCAGCGAATATGCCCATGAGAATCATCGCCACAAGCACTATCACATAAGCATACCCACGCTGATCATTTACCCGATTCCCAGCTATTGATGTCAGCATTGTCATGCTCGCCCCCTTCTTTCCCATCTGCCCCATACGAAGAAATTTCATACCCGCCATTTCGACCAGGGGTTCGATACACAAAAGGATTACCCCAAGGATCACTTGGTATCTCCTTCTTTAAGTACGGCCCACTCCATCTAGATTCCCCCTCTTGACGCATTCGGAGTGCGGCCAAACCTTGTTGCTGGGATGGAAACTTTCCAACATCCAAAAAATAGGAATCAAGAGCCGTCATAAAACTCTCGATCTGAGCTCGAGCGACCGATTGTTTAGCCGGATTAATGCGCTGATAGAGCACTGGGCCGACCAATGCCGCAAGCAATCCAATGATGACTAGAACAATTAGCAATTCCGTAAGCGTAAATCCCTTACTCCACTCATTTCTACCGTGCATTCTCATTCTCCAATTTACAATCCTTTTAAGTACGGACTTGGCTGCCAACTTAGTTACCACTCTCGGAATGGCACTCCATTAGAACCGGCCCCATCCGACCCGCAACGGACGTCCCTGATGCCGCCCGCCCTATCTTCGGCATAAACCTCGACCCAGTCATTAGCACTCTCAGTAAATGGGTTAGGAGGAATTCTACGAATGTAGCGTTTTTCCACCAACTGGCTGAGGCTCTCTGGGTAATGCCCAGTATTTGCAAAATAATCATCTATTGCTTTGCGCAATACCTGCAAATCTTCCTTTAGGGCGGATTCCTTTGCTTGCTCAACAGACTTGGTGGCCACAGGCATTACCAAACTCGCGAGCAATGCAATCATGAATAGTACGAGCAGGAGCTCAACCAGTGTAAAGCCCTTATTAATGAGCACAGAAAATTGACTACCAATCTTTGAGGAATGTGCCATCAAGGGCCGTTCGATCACTTTTTGATCGGATATCGTATACATCATCACCACCCCAAATTGTTGATTCCGGATCATCTTGATACCCACGTACTGCCCAGCTCTCTACTGCGGCGACATCAGCTTTGGCAAATGGATCACGCGGTATGCGGCGTAAATAGTATTTCAGACCGCCTTTGGCATCATTCTTTTCCACGCCTTCCACCAGCACTTGGAGGGACTTTGGAAACCCATCATCACTCGCTTTCAAATTGGTTTTAGCAATTCGCCCTGCCAGCCAATCATCATGAAAAACATCAATTGCAGAACGCACCTCGCGCAAGGCACTCCGCATCTCCAACTCTTTAGTCCTGATTACAGTTGTTTCTACAAACGGCAAGGCAACAGCAGATAGAATCGAGAGAATCGAAAGCGTAATCAGTAGCTCAATTAGTGTGAATCCACAATTCAGCCTCTCGTTACAATTTGTCATGACCGGTAGAAATGCTACTTAATCACGATGCGAGAAGCTCGTACCTGAACTGCCTCAACGCCTTGATTTAATCCGGAAAGAGTTGTTTCACGATACAAGATGTATGAAGTACCCGGTTTCACGGCCCTAAGCGTAAGTCCTACCAGCACACCGTTCCCCTGAGCAGGGGCATTATCGGGATACTGCAAGTTTATGCTCAAACTTCCCTGCGCCTTATCTGCCTCCACTTTGGAAGATTTTGCTTTGATGGTTCCAGGTCCATTTCCAACATATTTCAAATACTGACGGTTATAAAGAACTTCGGTCGTCAGGCCTGCAACCGCCATAAAGTTTTCGGCCGCCAATTGAATTGCAATTTCATCCCCAACTTTCCCCTCATACACCGCTTCAGAAAATCCAACCAATGGCTTAAGGCCTGCCGTCGTGGCCGAAGGAGGATTGGTAGTTGCCTCAGGAGCGGACAGTGGTGAAATTCCTGTCGATACTGGTAGCGGATTATTCATCGAAGAGCCTCCGGGAGGGGCGTCATCATTTTCTACGGATGGCTTTGCTCTGCTATTGAATGAAGAAGTATTTTTCTCATCACTAAATTCCCCAAAGAGCGGTTGGGTTGAAAAACGATCCTCAGATCCAGACACAAACATCTGCGAATCACGGCCCGGCAAATCCCATCCACGCACTACACGAGGTGTAATAGTGAGCAATACATCCGTCCTGCCACTCGAATCATCAGCAGAAGTGAATGCATAACCAAGTACCGGAACATCACCCAACAAAGGAACCTTTACGCGTGTTTTCCGATCTTCGTCTCGAATGAGACCTCCGAGAATCGCTGTTTCGCCATCCCTCAACAGCATATGTGTTTCTGCATTGCGAGTGCCGATGCTATAAGCAGGTTCAGTCTGCGTTCCAATGTTCTGTCCAAGAGAACTTACCTCCAGCCCCACTTTAACAGTCACGGAATTATCCAAATGGATGACTGGTTCAGCAGTCAAACGAATACCGATTTCCTTGTAGTCATATGTGGTGCGAACTTGTCCCGTAGCATCCTGGACGGTTGCCGCCCGCAACGGAACCCTGTCACCAATGTGAATTTTGGCATTTTTTCCGCTCAATACTCGCAGCCGTGGGTTAGCCAATGTTTTCGCATCGACATCTTGCTTATAGAAATTAAATGCGGCAGATGGCAACGTTAGTACCGCAGCATCTCTAACTGCATTCCGAATACTTCCTGCAAGCGGAATAGTGACAGAAGACGGGATCGAGGCCGTCAAGTTATACGTTCCCAGATCCAGCCCCAAGCGTTCAGCCTTCGAGCGATTCACCTCAAGAATTTCCACCTCAAGAATCAGTTCTGCCGGACGCCTGTCATTGATTGAAACAACTTTCTCAGCAACTTTAATTGCCTCCTCTGTGTCTCGTACAACTATTGTATTTAGGTCAGTATTAACAATGATTTTCTTGAGAGGAATGATCCCCTTCAAAATTTCGGACATTTCCTTGGCGTGGATATTCGTAAGTTGAAACACTCTAACCATCTGATCCTCGTACTGCCCACGCTTTTCCTTGCTGTCTGGTGCAATAAGAATGGAATTATCCCCAACCGTCTTATAGAAAGTCTTGGTGGTTGCCAGAATCAGATTTAGTGCTTCTTTAAACGTCACATCTTTCGCAAACAATGTAACCGGCATCGTTCGCACGCCTTCGTCGAACACAACGTCGATTCCAAAGGATTTGGCGATGAATTCGAATGCTGTTCTGATATCTGTCTGCCTGAAATTTAGTGTGATGGGAGAGCGAGATGAAACCTTTAAACGATCTCCTGAGTCTTCCTCCTCGCCCTGAACCGAAACATGAGCAAGCATCTCCTCCGCCAAAACAAAATCCGGGTACGCTTTCAAGGCGCGTTTCAATAGACTCCGACTCTTATCTAATTGCCCAGCTTCCTTGGCTCTCATAGCTTCCGTATAAAAGCTATTTGCTTCTTTTCTTAATAGGACCTGCCTTGTAGCCTGAAGTAGCTTCCCATTTCCAGGCATTGCCGCCAATCCCTGCTGAAACTGGGCAAGCGCCCCATCAAAATTATTTTGCTCAAATACCTCCATTCCTCGCTTATAGTAATATTCTGCAGCCTTAAGTTCGGTTTGTTTTAGACGCGATTTATATTCAGTATCCCTTGGGTAATTCGCTGCCAGCTTTCTATACTCAAGAACTGCTTTCATCCATTCGTCTTGAGAAACATAGCTATCCGCGACCAACGTCGGGCTGGCACATGAGGTGAGCAATACCAAGCTTAAGAATCCCGCAAGGAGTCTAGTAATATCCCGTTCAGTACGCAGCGCCATCAACATTCTCCGTCTCATTACTACAATTAATTCCGCAATGCTCTTTGCGGGAAAACAATATTTGCCAGAAATTCGCGATCTATTTCCCCGATACAAAAATCATCCCGCCAACATCAGTATCAGGATCACGCAAGAAAACGCCATCCTGAACGATTTTTTCCACAACAAAGCGATCGCCCACCCTATCACCTCGTGAGATCAGAAATGATTCGCCCGAATATATTAAGTAGGCTTGGAAACGCTCATTTCTCATCGACACGCCAGCGCAGCGGATTTTCGCAAATTCTGCTTGCGCCAGTTCTAGTGCAATTTCCTCTGGCGATTTTGCGGGGGCGGGGGGAGGTGCCACCACCATAACCTTTGTTTTTTTTACAATTGCAATTATGGGATGGAAGATATCTCGTGCAGGGGTGCCAATTTCAACTTCCGGGGGGACATTCACCCTGAATTCATCCATTGAAAATCCCCCCTCCGCCCCCTGACTTACTACTGTCGAATCAATAGCAGCGGGCCACCAACGAATCACATTGAGCGCAACAAGTACGCCAATTGAAATTGCAATAATGAGCCTTCTATTCCTGGTCATATCTTCCGAGGATCCTTATCCCGGCGATACGTAATGATGCGCAATTGCGCTTTCAATACAGTCGAATTTGCAGACTTGGTAATTACTGCCTCTTGCACTAATGTAAATGATGGGAGACGATGGACACCCGCAATAAACTCGCGCAGCTCTCCATAACCTGCTTGCACCATCAACAACTGTATTAAAGGAGCATACTCTCCCAAGGGGCGCCCCTCCTCATATGACTCTGATACGATTTTTACATTGCTCTTGCGCGCCAGCAGGGCCATATTCTGTACTAAAGCAGCCTGTGTAACAGCGACGTCCACCTTCCTCTCGATACGATCAACTTCTATGGCAGCTTTTTCTGAAATATCCGCCAATCTTGATTGGTATTCAATGTCAGAAGTATTCCTTCGATATACCGAAATTTCACTTTGAATCTGGCTGTATGCGCGCAAAGTTGGCAGCCAGTACCCCGCACCTACCAATAAGCAAAACAACATGGAAATGGCCGCCCCCAATAGGAAAAAGCGAACTCTAGGGTGCCTGAGTGAAAATATTAATGATGAATGTATTGTTCCATTCATCACGGCATTCCTCGCAGACGAATCTCAAACTGCACAAGCTGTGATTTATCAGAACGCTGAGACTGTCTCATCAGAAGCACTTGGGAAAACGAGCCGGACTGCTCGAGTTTTTCCATAAACGCCGTCAATTGGTCTGCACTCTTGGACTCCGCAACGAGTCGCGAGTCATTCTCCCGAGCTCGATACTGCAATTCAGATAGCCAGACCTTATCAGGCAGCAGTTTTTCTATTTGAGACAAGAGCTGCGGAAGGGATTGTCTGGTTGCACCGGTTAATTCATTAAGAGCACGTACTTTCGCACGCAACTCAACAAGCTGACTCTGGGACAACAAACTCTCAGGCCTATGGATTTCATGTAAACGGAACCTGGATAGACGATCTTCAAGCACTTCGACTTCCGCAGATAATCGGCTGGTAGAAATCAACATGGCAAGAGCAACACCCAATGAAATCGCACATACGCCCAGAGATGCCCATATCAGAAGCGGGAATACTTTCCCTGCCGGAAAGGCATAGTTCGTCCTAAACTTCATGTTCTATCATCTACCAATGCCAAAATACTTTGACGCTTATCGGGAACAAGCCCCCCCTGTACAAGCGCCCCATCACGATTCAAGTCGAGAATTTCGCATGAGATGTGCATACGCTCATTCAGCCCGGATGCCAGCAACTCGAATTCACTTTCTGAAGCACATATCAGAATCTTTCCAATCTTGCATTCAGGCACTCGCAGTGCATAAGACATAGTCAGTCGCTCAATATCAATCGCAATCAACTCTAATTCTTCCTCACAAGAGGATGATGTCTCACGCCACCTGCTCCTTATAAAGCGTGGACGTTTATGCACATCCCAGAAGAGTAAGGACCATGCATCAGGCTCAATTGAAATTAATGCTCCGCCCCCCTCTGCAGATTGAATGACCTCGTAACAGTGGTTGAAAATGAAGCTAATTCCAGCATCAATCACACTGGGAACATATCCGGCTTTTTGGCATGCTTCCTCGATACAATCCAACCAGGCTTCTTGAACGAAGTTCGACATCAACAATTCTTTACTATGCTCCTCACCAAGCAACTGTGTTGAGCAGCGCATAGATGGCAACCCGGGCAACTCCTTTCCCAATCTGAACAAGGCAATTGCCTCGCGATCCTTAACTGACTTTGGAACCGAATCGAACTCCATAATCTGAACGATTACAGCAGGATCTGGCAGAGAAATATGCAAAGGCCAATAGAGTTGCGGGATCTGAGACGAAAGTCGCTGCATAGCCAGGCACAACGTCTCTCGATTTTCAGTGCTAGGGGTAGCCGCAGAAAACAGTGGGAATTGAAACAATTCCTCAGCAATATTGATAATGCGATGACTTCCCCCTTCGCACTCAAATTGAGAAGCAAGCAAACTGTTCCTCCCAATAATCAAACCTATTGAACCCGGTCTGGGAGGAATGATCTTGGCAACGAGCCTATTCCACAAAAGTGACACGATTAATTTCTTTCAATGTGGTTTCGCCAGCCAACACCTTGGCAATAGCCGATTGACGGAGCGTTATCATGCCCTCCTCGATTGCAGCAGCAAGCAGCTCATCAGCAGGACGACGATCAACGATCAGCTGCCGAATACGTGGGGTCAACACCAGCAGTTCAGTAATTGCCTTGCGTCCGCGAAATCCAGTTCCGTTGCAGTGGGCACACCCCGCTCCTTCGTACCATTTCTGTCCAGAATCATTCAGCATGTCAATTCCAGATAGCTCAATCAAATCATCATCAACTGAAATTTCTTGTTTACACTCAGGGCAAATCATCCTGACCAGTCGTTGGGCCATCACACAATTTAAAGCAGAAACAAAATTGTAGAGATCCAGCCCCATATGGGTAAAACGCCCAATTACGTCGATTGAATTGTTTGCATGCACCGTCGTGAATACCAGATGGCCGGTCAGCGCAGACTGAACAGCAATTTGCGCAGTTTCAGGGTCGCGAATCTCCCCCACCATGATCTTGTCAGGATCGTGACGCAAGACAGAGCGCAAGCCGCGAGCAAAAGTAAGCCCCTTTTTTTCATTCACAGCAATTTGCACGACACCATCGAGCTGGTACTCCACCGGATCTTCAATGGTAATGATCTTTTCCTCACCGAGATTCAACTCAGTAAGTGCTGCGTAAAGCGTAGTAGTTTTTCCGCTTCCTGTAGGTCCGGTAATCAACACCATGCCATACGGCTCATGCACACACTTTCTAAATCTCTTCAGGACATCTCCACCAATACCCAGACTTTCCAGACGAAGACTCCGCATATCGTCCGCAACTGAAGATTTATCCAGAATTCGAATGACGACATCCTCGCCAAATACGGCAGGCATAACTGAAATGCGGAAATCTATATCCCGCCCACCGAAACGCAGCCTGAAGCGACCATCCTGAGGAACACGCTTTTCAGCGATATCCAACTCGGCCATAACCTTAAGACGTGATATCAGTGAGCTATGGTGCTTTCGATCCAGAACCTCAGTCGCCGGATACAAAACACCATCAATGCGATACTTAAGGACAAGTCCCTTTTCAAATATCTCTATGTGAACATCGCTTGCATTCTTCTGAATTGCGGCAAGCAAAACCGTATTGATCAGCTTCACTACCGGGCTGTCTGCACCGTCACCCAATTCATCAAGCGTAACGACATGCTCCTTCCCTTCTTCGCTCTCCTTGACTATCGCCAAGCGGAAGTCCTGCGACACCCCCTTAAGAACCTGATCCGTCCCCTCACTTCGTTTCAGAGCTGCTGCGATCCCGCTTGTACTGCCAACCATCAACTCAATCCGCAGACCGGATAAGCGCTCCAAGCGCTCCGCCAGTGCGATATCGGTCGGATCTGAAACGACTACATGCAACACCTTGCCGTTGCAGCGGTATGGCAAAACCCCATACTCATATGCACGCTCGGCTGGAATATATGCAAACAAATCAGAAGAAGAAGTGAAGCCTTCAAGATCCACATACGGCAAACGAAACTGCGCAGCAAGACCTGCAGCGATTTGCTCTGGAGACACCAGTCCATCCTTTAGCAATTCTTCAACAAAACTGCCATGGCCAGAATTCCTTCCCGCGACATCTTCATTGCGAAGATGACCGCGCTCCACCAATATTTCTGCCAATGATTGTTGAATGAATGGATGAGTCATTTGATAACGTCGACAATATAGAAAATAGGTAGATACATAACGATGATAATTCCGCCGACGAACACACCCATCAAAAGCATCAATATTGGCTCAATCAGCGACATCATTCTTGTCAAACTGTTAGCCAGCGCTTCTTCATGAAAGACGGCCACTTCATACAACATGTCCTCCAGTCCGCCGCCGGCCTCCCCCACCTCTACCATTTTGATAGCTGTAGCAGACAAAATCCTGGTTGAGGCCATAGCTGCAGCCAGACTACCCCCCTCCATTACCTGCCGTCTGACCTCATTCAACAACTTGGCTCGATACCGGTTCGGAATGGATTCCGCCGTAATTTGCATTGCCTCTACCAACGTCGTACCACCCGACAACAAAGTTCCAAGTGTCCGAGCCAATTGCGCACTGGCCGTATCACGATAGACCCCGCCCAATAGTGGAATGCGCTCCTTGAAAGCATCCAAACGAACGCGCATCACCTCATCGCGCTGAAAGCGCTGCAAAATACTCCAAGCCCCCACCACCAGCGCCAATAACACAGGCGCGACATAAGGCATCGCCTCAACCAAAGCAATCAACATACGGGTTGGCCCCGGCAACTGCGCGCCAAAATCGGCATATAAACTCACAAACCGCGGCAATACAAAAGCAAACAACACGCCAAGAATCACCAACAGCGTAATCAACAAAAAGGCGGGGTACGCCAGCGCATGCCCCACCTTTCGCATCAACTCCACACGATGCTTCAAATTGACCTGATACTTCGCCAACACCAGAGGCAGAGTACCAGTCTTTTCACCTGTACGGAGCGCCGCAAGGTACAAGCCATCAAAGACATCCTCATGCTGGGCGCAAGCCTCTGATAGAGACATCCCCTCCCGCACCGACTCCTCAACTTGTCGCAATACCCGAGACAACTGTGGACTGTCTGGACGTTCCGCCGCCAACCGCAATGCCTCGGGAATGGTCAATCCCGCCCTCAGCAGCGCAGTGAATTCCTGATTCAATAACAGAAAATTTTCAGGCTTGATACGTTTCCGACTTGAAAATCCATTGTTTGTGCGAATCGCATAAACCTTCTGCACCAACAAATTCCGATTGGCAAGATCTTCACGCAACACCTGCTCAGACAGTGCAGACTCCTCCCCCTCCACGCGGGAACCGTTTTCGGCTAATGCTAGATATCTAAAGTTGGGCATAGACAAATGATGCCGCACCCGACACTCGCAAACAAGAAGAGAAACTCAACGCGTTATAGTTCATTGCTAATTATCAATCCCTGCACCCACACTTCAAACATGCCTGTACGTGTCAAAATTCAACTATGACTGTATTGCTGCCAACACGCTTGCGGGCACCACATACTCCTTGCCCGAAATCGTAATCAATGTAACCGTGGATGCATTAGCCCCCATAACCGAAGCTAATTGAACCTTTTCCACCCGCTCGCCTTGCGCATAGACCGACATCGCATCGCCAACTGATGCCACAACGGTATAAGTAACCGAAGCCTGCAAGACATTCTGCCCCGGGGGCAAACTGACCGACACACTGGTGTATGCGCTAGCAGTCGTTCCCGTCGTTGGCGTACTGGTAACGCTGAAGGCCGTCCCGCGCACAGGCATGACAGTCAGCTTGATCGAACTCCCCACCGTCACACCAGTTGTCACGAATGACACCGTCACCGGATTGGTAAAGTTTGCCGGCAATGACACATCGCCCTCACCGGAAGGCTGCGCAGGAACAGTAAGTCCGCCGATACTATCGATAGCCAAGGTAGGCAAACCGGGAACCGCAACCAGACTTGGCGCACCGCCCAACCAGGCTGGGCTGGTTGGTGTAGTCCTTAGCAGAGTTTCATATTCGATACGTATCCTGCCTGCACCGCCATGCTGTGAGCCGTTTGCATAGCCTGCGCATGATCCATATGCACCATATGAAGTACTCGAATAATATCCTGTCCAAGAATTTGCACCCATTGCGCTGATTGTGCCATTCCCACTCACCGTACTCGCGATCAGACGAATGGCACCACCACTACCTCCCCCCCCCCATGATCCGACCCCCTGTACAGTCCCCGGAGATACGGGTGCTCCGCCATTGGCCAGGATAGAACCGGTCACATTCAGCGTGCCGGTAGCCGCGATCAGAATCGCCCCACCGCCACCACCACCACCCGAACCAGGCAGCATTGCGCCGCCTGCCCCACCGCCCCCCCAGAACCGCCGAGCAACGGAATGAGCGTCGCACTCCCATAAACCACGCCGGGCGTAGTTGGAGCATAGCCTCCTGAAGCAGCCGGTGCAGTACCATAAGCAGCACCGCCGCCCACGGCAAGGTCCCAATAAGATGAATTTCCAAAACAGTAAGGGTGGCTACTCGAACGCACTACACCCGGTGCACCGCCTCCTGGACCAATACCCGCCTGCCCAACGTTGGGCCCCGCGTTACCAGCGACCCAATTCGCTACCACCCCGGCAGCCGCCCCGCCACGACCACCGTTGAAGCCGCCCGGCCCTCCTTCGCCCGGCCCGCTGACGTTAGCGGGATTGGCTGGCCCTGAACCACTGACGTTGATTGTTCCCGCAATCGTCACATCTCCCGAGGCCAGCATCGTTACAGGAGTATTGCCTGCATTCTTGATGAAAGTAATAGTCACCCCTGCAGGGACGTTGACGCTGGTGAAATTTAAAATACCATCAGGTGGCAATTGCAGGCTTTGGCTTGTCGTCGGATTGAATGCACCGTCCGCCCCTGTACTTCCGCTGTCATAAGCCAGACAGCTGGCAGCCCATGAACTGCCAGCCAAAGCTGCCACCAATATCACCAATCGCTTTTTCATTTTCATACTCCTTCAAAACTATCAATATTGATTGAAACGACACACCAGCAACAAACACACTCCCGCGCCGCATTCCACTTTGAATTGATTTCCATTGCCCAGCTATGGCGCAGTCACACCAACCGGGCTGCTGACAACAGGCACAACCATTCCCGGAGGCAACACACTAGACACTGATGCAGTAAATGGTGTGTTCACTCCAACCGACTGCGATACAACCGGCACCGCTGTCCCAGGCGGCAATACACTGGATGTCGTCGCAGTAAATGGCGTATTCACTCCCACCGGCTGCGATACAACCGGCACTGCTGTCCCAGGCGGCAATACACTGGATGTCGTCGCAGTAAATGGCGTATTCACTCCCACCGGCTGCGATACAACCGGCACCGCTGTTCCCGGAGGCAGAACACTGGATAGCGATGCAGTAAATGGTGTGTTCACCCCCACCGGTTGAGATACAACCGGTAGCACAGTCCCCGAAGGTAATACACTCGCTGCAGTGTATGGAACTGATACTCCGGTCGGCGCAGACAACACTGGGCCGACGACACCCCCATTCAACAATGTCGTCGCATATACCTGCTTGCTTGCCGCAGTCAGCGTTGGCGAGGTGACGTTAAGCATGGTGTATCCCGGCTTGAGACCTGCGATATTGACGGTCGCCGAGATCGAACCCGCTGGAATAGTGACAGATGCCGGTGACACACTAACAATGGTTGGGTCTAGCGTACTGAAATTCAGCGTATGGTCGACGGTATCCGGATTGCTCAGACTGAGCTGGAACGGACGTGCAACGCCATCTGGAATGACCGCCGCAGGAATGGTGGCTGTATTGAGCCTCGGCAACAGGTCAAAAACGTTCACCAACATGGCCGCACTACCATTTGCAACAGCGGAATTCTTGACTGTAATCGCCTGCGAACCAAGCGCTGCAGACGCTGTTGCGGATAAATCAAAGCTAACGCTTGTATCCGTTGACCGCAAATTGCTCACAGACAATCCGGAATTTACAGACACTGAAACCTGTGCCCCAAGCAAGCTAGCGCCCCCGATTACAAAACTCTTTATTTCACTCCGTCTAATACTGTCTGGCGTGACACTATTAACAGTGATCGTAGGCTTGAGAGGAATAACGTTAAGACCGGCATAGCTAACCCAACCAGCCGCAGTCTTCAAATCAAATGGCATATTGCCCAACGGCTGAAGTGCCCCCACCGTGATTCTCACCGGAACCTCAGTATCGCTACCCGCTCCAGTCAATACCGCATTGATTTCCGAGGTGCCGAACCTGATGGCATCGGCTCCAGCCAGTCTATCCCCTGTGATCACAGCATCAACAGTCTGGCTTTGCTGCAACTCGGAAGGAATCACCGCCGTGATTCGCGGAGAAGCTCCCACCGACACCACCCCCGCCTCAACCACATATGGAATCCCTTTGATGCCCCAAGTGACGGTCCCCAACACATCGCCCGGCGGTACGCTGATGCCGTTCAGGGTGTTGCCGCTGGCCTTGTTGCCGATACCTTTGGGCGAGGAATTCAGGTCAACGTTGATGGCGGCACCCAGGTTGCTGTCGATCTGCAGATAGTTAAAGGTAGGCGATGCGGATTGGATGCTGATGCCGTGTCCATAGCGGATCCCAGCGTGCTCGATGATGGATGTGTTGTCGTTGGTGAGGTCCAGAAAGCGTATCTGGCCCCAGTCGCCTGCGGCTGGGGTGTTACCTGCCACTTCCAGACTGGAGGTAAAGAGAATGGGCTGACCGGCAGTACCACGCGCATTGAGCGCGCCGACGCCTATCGTCAGGTTGGTGCCGCTATCGAAACCAACTGTGACGCCGGGTTCAATGGTCAGCATCGCGCCATTCTGGATCACGACATCTGCTGTCACTTGATATGGGCTCTGCGCCAACGTCCAGGAGGTGTTGGTCGTGACCGCGCCCGATACCAATGTAGCCGCCTGCGTGCATTGGACGATGCCAAAACAGGCGGCGATTATCAGTAACAGTGTTCTTGCCGTGTTTCTTATTAATTGCTTGGCTCTCAACTTCGCCCCAGATCCGTTACTGATACTTTCAAACATGTCCGTCGTATTGAACGAACTCGAACACACAGAAATCCCTTACATCACCACGCCCCTACGGCAAGCGGAAAATATGGCGCGCTTCTTGGTTTTTCAATCTCGGGGGTTTGCCTGCCTCCGCTCAACCGAGAAACATTAATCGCGGCCTTGTCGTGCGCTTCAGTGGCACTCAATGAATAGTTACAAAAAGAACTGGCAGAAAGTCCCAAGGCCCAATCATTTGCACCTTCTAGAAGGTTGAATGAGTAATAACCCCCTCGCTCTGAATCATCCCCAGCAGTTTGATTGATGGCACAGGAATGGATCACCACCAAAGCACTCGAACAATTTCCAATCTCTCGATCAAAATGTTTGCGGCAATTTTGCGCATTCATCCGCTTTGAAACTGACTCAGTAAATGACAGCGCAGCCCGCTTTACAATCTGTTGCGGACTTTCTATCTTGCGACAACAATCCAACACCACAGTTTGCTTTGAGGCCCCTTGCCTCAGATTTGCCGAATCGAATTCAACCCCGGGGCGAAGTCGAAGCATCGTTGATCGCGTGACGGCTGAATAGTACCCATGGCCGGCAAATACGATAAAAGCATAATCAGCTTGTTTGGCTTGAATCATCGCCACTCGCACATCCAGAGAGCTGGGTTTTTCCAGCAACTGGATCTCGGATCTTTCCCATGCCCCTCCGGCAGGGGAACATAAGAATTCGAGGTAATTTCTGGCATCTTTATTGACGCCTTCGCAGTAGTTCGGCTCCCCTGCTTCGCCAGGATTGGCAATAATCAGTCCAAAGCGTCTCATCGAATCACACCTTTGTATCATTATCGAATTTTGAAATGATGGACGGCATCCACCGCTCACTTGCCCCCGCCATGATCGCTAGCAGCACTTGCCCGGCTAGCGATACCGGCGCATTAAAAACTGCATCCCCCACGACGCCGGCCTTGATTGCCAAGAACATGGCGCCACCGGATATACAACCCGCGACGATTCTCGAAGAAGCCTCTAAATAGTGGAGTTTCTTCCCGGACGAGCAATCAAGATGCGAACGCCCCATACGCAGAATGATAGAAAGCAATGCGCCCAGTGCGCCCGCAACGGCAGAAACCGCCGTATAAAAAGCGATGTACCCAGTGAATGGAATGATGCTTTGCCGAAGCAACCATAGACACAAACCAACGACCACAACTAATGCCGCAACCGTCCCGCTCGCCGACAGATACCAAAATCGTGATATCTCCTGATTCCGGTTGTTGACGAATTTCTCCGCATCAACAAGCATCTTCTCCGCACAGGCAAAATCATTGTCAATCGCTCGTGCCGTCGCCTCTGCCACCAACCTTTTAAAATCCAATCGGGTCGAATCATCCAGATGTCCGCACGGGGTGATTTCCACAATGGCAGAGCGATTCAGAAAATCATTCCATGCCTGCGTATCCGTGTGCCCACCATCCGAATCATATTGATCAGAAGTCTCCCAATAGACACGATCTTCCTTATCCACGATGACAGCAAAGCGCTCGTTCTCCTGAATGAGAAGTTTTGTCTTCTCCCTCATTCCGGCCCATAACGTATCTAGTATCTCGTCCGTCATATTGAGTGCAATTTAGTCATATTGATCATGGCTTAAACCAAGACCACTCGATACCAAGCCCGACTGCTTTTGCCGCCACAGCACCATTGCACCCCAAAGCAGCGCCACGATCATGAACAATGCGCCACAAGCATGAACGAACGCCCCGATACCCTGCGCACTGGGCAACTGGCCGAACGAGCCCAACAAATAGATCCAGTCATGCGGGCCTGTTTCGCCGGTATGACCACCGACCATGATCATTTGCGGATGCAGCGAATCGTAGATATACGCCGACAGATCGACCAGACTGACACCGGCCCACCACGCGCCCATTGCCGCCCCGAAGTTGTCTCGCTGCTTCCAGTAAAAGGCGATGCTTATCCCGAGCGGCACCATCAGTTGAAACACACTGCCGCCCAATATCATCAAGAACTCGCCAAAAGGCATGAACAGCACATGCCCAGCCTCATGGATAGGAAGCAGGATGCTGTGCATGAAGGAGCCATTGATCTCGGCATAGCGATAGTCGTAAGCGATCAGAAACCAACTCCACAAAGCCAGCAATACCAACGCCGCACAACGACCGTAGAACGAAGCCGCATCCATTCTTTCAAGCGGACGCAACAATGCAAAACCATGTTCACTTTCATCAAGCGCTTGCTCAATATTCCTCACAGGAAAAATACCGGAAGCACTATTCATGTACTTAAAGAAATAGATCCCGCAAGCCGGACAGGCCGATGACAAAGGCACAGGCTTGTCCAGCTCGCAGCCGCACTTCGGGCATTGGGTAATCACGGTGTGATCCATTTATTGCAATCCGGGCAACCAAATAACAACAAGCCCCCTGCCGCGCGAACACAACGCAGCACGAACCACGGCGGGATGGGCGCGCCGTGTGGTGGTCGTGTTGTGGGTCGTTGCTTGGGTCATTGTTTGTTCAGTTTGCTTTACGTTCTTTGAAATTTAATTCGAGCCTGGCCCGTTTTGCTCGCTCTTTAATTGCGCAATCAATTTCACTATGGAATCAATAGTTGGTTTGTGAGTTGCATAACGAGCCTCCTCACCGAAAAATTCAACCCACGTATTCCCGCCATCAACTACGAGATACTGGTGATATGTAGCAAGATTTGAATCCGCATCTACCTTAACAATACTGAATGAATCGATTCTTCGTCCGTCAATTGTGTAAGTCTGCTCATTCAACTGTCCACACTCATTCGGTCGACAAAGATTGTCCACATAAGTTTTTTGAAATTCCCTAGTTCTGTTCTCTGCGTGGAGAACAATGAATGCATCCTTAAATTTCGAGTCCGCAATGATTAACGTCTTTCCGGACTTGGACATTGGCATGAAATACTCGCCGCTATTAACTTGGATATCCATCTCATTCCACTTGATGCGATTCCCATACCATAGGTGCCAAGCCGTATTCACGACAGCCGTATTATTTATACCCGCCCATATTGCAACTACACAAAACAAAATTGTGATTGCAGTCAGTGCTGTTTTCTTTCTCATCATTGTGGCCATGGTGCTTTGACCCCTCCATCAGACCCAACAGGTATTTTTCTTTGCAATACATCCGCCGCCGCCTCGCCCTTAGCAAGAGCGGCAAGCTTTAGCAGCCTCTCGGCTTCGTCGCGCCGCTTTGCCTCAGCACTACAGTCGCAACCTTTTCCTTTCAACATTCCGCTCATGCAGTCGGCGTAGGCTTGATCTGCTTGCTCGTAAGCATCTACTGCACGGTCTGCTGCTTCACTTGCTTGATTCAATTTGTAGAATGCATAAGCTGAACTTACAGCTGCAGATATCGCTTTCCAGTTTTTGATAATCACTGCAATTTCCCCCCTCGGATCAATCCACCTCAGGGCATTCCCTTGTACATAGGTGTACATATTGATCCCTCCCAACAACCCAATCGGATCCCACATCACATACCGCCCCGTCCCCGGATCGTAATACCGCATCCAGTTGTAATGCAGCCCCGTCTCCGCATCGTAGTACTGCCCCGGGAAGCGGAGGTTGTTGGTCACCGTTGATGCCGCATCAACCGCCGCCCTCCCGAACCCATCATAAGTCGCACTCCAAACGGTCACTCCACTCTGGTTCAAGAGTTTCTGCGGCGTCCCCAAATGGTCGTTCTGGTAGGTGTAATACGTCGCCGCCGTTTGTGTGCCGCTCGCCGGTACTTTCATCCACAGGGGGTTGGTGCTGAAGGTGCTGCCCGGTGCATAGCCGTAGCTCTTCGTGAGCTGGCCGTTGCTGTCGGCTTCGGCAATGAGGCCTTCTGCGCTGTAGAAGTAGTAGGTGGTGTTGGATTGGCTGCCGTTGTTCAGCGTCTTGCTGATGCGTCGGCCGAAGGGGTCGTAGCGGTACGTCGCGACGATGGCGTTGCTCGCGTCGTGGACTTCGATGAGGCGGTTGTCGGTGTCGTACACGTAGCTTCTTGTGTTGGCCGGGTTGTTGGCGTCGGTCTGGCTGAGGGTGTTGCCGTTTTCGTCGTAGGTGTAGCGGATGCTACCGGCTTGGATGAGTTGGTTGTTGGCGTTGTAGACCCAGTTGGCGGCAGCGGTCTTGCTGTCGGTCACTCGGTTGGCCAGTGGGTCGTAGATGTAGGTCTCGTTTGTTTGGCTGCTGTTGGTATAGGTCGCACCGGTGAGGTGGTCCAGGGTGTCGTAGTTGTAGTTCGTCGTGCTTTGTTCGGTCGCCTTGCTCACGATGTTGCCGGTGAGGTCGTAGCCGTATTGGTAGCTCATCACTTGGCTTTGGCCGGGGTCTTTGACGGCGAGGGTCTTGAGTCTTAACAGGCCGTCGTATTGCAAGGTGCGCACGGTGCCGCCGGGTAGGGTGATTTGGCTGGGCACGGTCCACAGGTAGCTGTTGAGGGTGATGCTGCCGTAGCCGGTGGGCAGGTCTACCGTGGAGAGTTGGTTGTTGGTATCGAAGCTGTAGGTGTAGGTCGCGCCGTCCGGGTAGGTTTGGCTGCTCTTCTGGCCGAGGGCGTTGTAGCGCGTCATTCCGGCGCAGGCCGGAATCCAGTGCTTGTTCAAACTGGATACCCGCCTGCGCGGGTATGACGAAACTGAAGCGCGACACGAACGCAACGCAGCACGAACCACGGCGGGATGGGTGCGCCGTGGGGTGTTCGTGTTGTGGGTCGTTGCTTGGGTCATTGTTTGTTCAGTTCGTATTTCGTTCTTTGAAATTTAATTCGAGCCTGGCCCGTTTTGCTTGCCACGGCGGGTCATGCTGATGCGCTGGCCGCTGGCATCAACGATGTAGTCGGTGGTGCGTTGTTCGGGGGTGCCGACCGCTTCGGTGGTTTTAAGCAGGTTGCCGTTGGCGTCGTAGTTGTGTTGGGTGATGTGGCCGTTCTCGTCGGTGGTTTTGGTGACGTTGCTGTAGCCGGGTTCGTATTGGCTGCTGGTGACGCTGCCGTCCGGATACACGGTCTTGGTGATGTTGTTCCATTGGTCGCGCGTGACGGCGGTGTTCAGGCCGCGGGCGTCAACATCAAGGCGATTGTGCGAACGCAACGCAGCACGAACCACGGCGGGATGGGCGCGCCGTGGGGTGGTCGTGTTGTGGGGCGTTGCTTGGGTCATCGTTTGTTCAGTTCGTTTTACGTTCTTTGAAATTTAATTCGAGCCTGGCCCGTTTAATTTTGTTCGTATTACGTTCTTTGAAATTTAATTCGAGCCTGGCCCGTTTTGCTGTTTATTTTTCCCATGGCTGCTTAGCCGTTAATCTTTCCCTAGTAATGCGATTGTGCTCATCTATCCAACCCAAAACCTTTTTTCTCTGTATCACTCCCAGTCCATCTAGCAATCCCCAAAAAAGTAAAGAAAAGCCTACCAAAAGCAAAACAAAAGAATATTCCCAGTCCCTTATGCTTGGTATAAGGGAATTTGTTGAAAGGATTATTAATACCGCACCAACCAAACCAATCACTCTACTTCGGATAAGCCAAATTTCGTAAGCGTCCATAATCGTTCAATACTCCTGACAGTCTCTACATTTGGATACGTACGTGTAACAAAAATCGATACCCGCAGACAAACCGATACCAAGTCCCAAACTACCCTTACTCACCCCTCCTGACGTTGGGCTAGGCACTCCTATAGATGCCTGCCCCCCCACACCCGCACCTAGAGCAGCATCTCCTCCAACACCAACAGAAAAGCCTCCACTATCAGCAGTACCGCCAGCATTTGTACCTAGTCCACCAACAAGCCCTACTCCTGCATACATCCCCCCACCAAACCTAAAACAAATTTGGTACGACTCACACTTTTTATGATCTGTACCAACAACTCCCCCAGCAGACATGCTGACACCTACAGCAATAACCATGACTGACGCTTGTACTGCACCAGTGGTTGTGCCAACACGCAACCCTCTGGAATCAATCCATCTCATTGAATTCCCGCTCACATAGGTATAGATGTTCATCCCCCCCATTAACCCAATCGGATCACTCGTCGAGTAGCGCCCAGTATTGGGATCGTAATACCGCATCCAGTTGTAATGCATCCCCGTCTCTGCATCTGCGTACTGCCCCGGATACCTCAAGCTGTTGCTGACCGTTGAACTTGGATCAACCGTCGCCCTCCCGAACGCATCATAAGTCGCACTCCAAACCGTCACCCCACTCTGGTTCAGCAGCTTCATGGGTGTCCCCAGATGGTCGTTCTGATAGGTGTAATAAGTCGCTGCGGTCTGGGTGCCGCTCGCCGGTACTTTCATCCACAGCGGGTTGGTGCTGAAGGTTGAGCCGGGTGCATAGCCGTAGCTCTTCGTGAGCTGGCCGTTGCTGTCCGCTTCGGCAATGAGGCCTTCTGCGCTGTAGAAGTAGTAGGTGGTGTTGGATTGGCTACCGTTGTTCAGCGTTTTGCTGATGCGTCGGCCGAAGGGGTCGTAGCGGTACGTCGCAACGATGGCGTTGCTCGCGTCGTGTACTTCGATCAGGCGGTTGTCTGTGTCGTAGACGTAGCTGCGGGTGTTGTTGCTGTTGTTGGCGTCGGTCTGGCTGGTGGTGTTGCCGTTTTCATCATAGGTGTAGCGGATGCTGCCTGCCTGGGTGAGTTGGTTGTTGGCGTTGTAGCTATAGCTCGCGGTGGTTGCGCTGCTCGTGCGGTTGGCCAGGGGGTCGTAGCTGTAGGCCTCGTTGGTTTGGATGGGGGCGCTGCTCCCTGCTGCGGCGGTGTAGGCGGCGCTGGTGAGGTGGTCCAGTGGATCGTAGCCGTAGTTGGTGGTGCTTTGTTCGGTGGCTTTGCTGACGATGTTGCCGGTGAGGTCGTAGCCGTATTGGGTGCTCATCACTTGGCTTTGGCCGGGGTCTTTGACGGCGAGGGTCTTGAGTCTTAACAGGCCGTCGTATTGCAAGGTGCGCACGGTGCCGCCGGGTAAGGTGATTTGGCTGGGCACGCTCCACAGGTAGCTGTTGAGGGTGATGCTACCGCTGCCTTGGGGCAGGTCTACGATGGAGAGTTGGTTGTTCGCGTCGTAGCTGTAGGTGTAGGTCGCGCCGTCCGGGTAGGTTTGGCTGGCTTTCTGGCCAAGGGCGTTGTAGGCGGTGCTGCTGGCTAATGTGAAGCCAGCCTGTGCTGTGCTTGTCGATGCATAGGTGATGCTTTCGCCTATTTGTCTGAGTTGTTTGGTGTCGTAGGTGTAGACGGCGGTGGTGGTGCCGTCGTTATAACCAGTCAATCGGTCCAGGGTGTTGTAGCTGTAGCGGATGGTTTTGACGGCTGCTGCCGGAGCCTGTCCTGAGCCTGTCGAAGGATAGTGGTCTTCCTTGATGCGGCGGTTGGCGGCGTCGTAGGTGTATTTTTTGACTTGGCCTAGCGGGTCGGTGACTTGGGTGAGGTTGCCGACTGCGTCGTAGGCGTAGCTGATGCGCTGCCCCAAGGGGCGGGTCTCTTTGACCATGCGGTCGAGTTTGTCGTAGGCGAAGCGGTGGGTGTTGCCGTTGGCATCCGTCACTGAGATGAGATTGCCGCGCGCGTCGTAGCCGTATTGGGTGAGGTTGCCTGCGGGGTCGGTGGTTTGGGTGATTTCACCGTGGGCGTTGTAGGTGGTGCCGTTTGTGCGGCCGGCCGGGTCGGTGACTTGGGTGAGCCGCCCTGCCCGGTCGTATTGGTTGCGGGTGGTTTGGCTGGGGGCGCCGTCCAGTGCCAGGGCGCTGCCGGTGTCGCCCGCCTGTGCTGAGCTTGTCGAAGCATCGGTGCTTTGGGTGATGTGGTTGCGTTGGTCGTATTGCAGGTCCTGACTTAAGGTCGGGTAGATGATGCGGGTCAGCAGGCCGTTCAGGCCGGAGGCTTGGTCGCCGTACTGGAATTGGGTGACGTTGCCGTTGCCGTCGGTTTGTTGGGTGAGGCGGTCGTTGAGGTCGTATGCCTGGGTCTGGCTGTGGTTGGCGGCGTCGGTCAGGGTGATGGGGTTGCCCGCTTTGTCGTAGCTGTAGCGGGTGTTGGCACCATAAGGGTCGGTGATGCTGAGCAGACGGCCTGCGGCGTCGTAGCCGAGGGTGCTGGTGTTGCCGGCGGCGTCGGTGAGGCTGATGGGGAGTCCGGCTTTGTCGTAGGCGATGTTGGTGGTGCGGTTGAGCGGGTCGGTGACGCTGAGCAGGTTGCCTCGGTTGTCGTAGCTGCGTTTCCAGACTTGGCCGTTGGGGTCGGTCTTGGTGAGGGCGTTGCCCAGTGCGTCGTGGGTGTATTGGGTGATGCCGCCTTCGGGGTCGGTGATGCTGAGGAGGTTGCCGTAGTTGTCCCAGGTGTATTGGGTGGTGGCGTCCGCCGTGTTGGCGTCGCCGCGTCGGGTCATGCTGATGCGCTGGCCGCTGGCATCGTAGCTGTAGTCGGTGGTGCGTTGTTCGGGGGTGCCGACCGCTTCGGTGGTTTTAAGCAGGTTGCCGTTGGCGTCGTAGTTGTGTTGGGTGACGTTGCCGTTCTCGTCGGTGGTTTGGGTGACGTTGCTGTAGCCGGGTTCGTATTGGCTGCTGGTGACGCTGCCGTCCGGATACACGGTCTTGGTGATGTTGTTCCATTGGTCGCGCGTGACGGCGGTGTTCAGGCCGCGGGCGTCGGTGTCAAGGCGATTGTGCGAACGCAACGCAGCACGAACCACGGCGGGATGGCTGCGCCGTGGGGTGTTCGTGTTGTGGGTCGTTGCTTGGGTCATTGTTTGTTCAGTTTGCTTTTCGTGCTTTGAAATTTAATTCGAGCCCCTTTTATTCTCTCGGAATTGAAGTTGTCTACGGCACTTTTTTGGCGCAAGAAAACGCTCTAGATTCCTGTACCTCATCCCAAAGCTTGTATAGATATTCACGTATCTCTTGATTCTTCATGGTGGCACTCACACGCTCAACTGCCTCTTTAGTTACTGCACAATTATTCGTGTATGCAATAGATAGCACTCTGTATGTCGATGTTTTTTCCTCCGCAATAAGCTTTTCCAATAGCGGCAAATCCTTTGGATCATTTGCAATATCAAGAACCAGAATTGCCTGCTGCATGACGCCCGCATCTTCTGAGGTTGCGTGTTTTCTTGCATATTCGACGTAATCATTAGGGTTTAAATTGAATCCACTTCCATTTCGACTTGCTTGAAGCAATACATCAGCGACTTCCAAACGTATTCTTGGATGGCCCACGAATGCCTTGTCTACTTGAGGAGTTTCTGCAAAATTACCATCCCACAAATTCATAAGCAGCGGGATAAGGTCGCCTTGGTAGTGAGTCATCTTGACTCGATTCATCATGGCCACAGTACTGTCGAAATTTTTTGACTCTAATGTTGCTATTAGCTCAGCTCGATTCACTGCTTTTTCATTCTGAGTCACTGCGGCATTCAAGATTTGTTGCCCAGCCTCTTCGTTTGACTGGTTTTTTTGACAGCCGCCTAATGCCACCAAGGTTACTGCAACGACCAACGCTAAACAGACAAAACCACATATGCTTTTTTTCATTATTTCCTCCATATTAGCTACTTAATTCCAGGCACAGGTAAACCAAAGGAAGGGCTACGCCATAAAATCTCTCTTGAAAATCTGAAATTTTCAGATAGGAGCTTTTCAGACGAGTACACCTTCTTCTTTGTCTTATGCGACCCCATCTTCTCAATTTCGCCACCACAGGGGCCAGCTTCCTTCCATTTACAAGTGACTAAAAGCTCTTGCCAATTTTCAGTCACTTGGTATTCCTTATCCTTCCACAACTGGACCTCATAAATAATGAATGTCACATCTATTTCGGGCTTGAATGGAACATTCTGTGGACGACGCAGATCAGGTTCTGGACCAAGTGTTGGATTTCCTGTTGGTTCGATGCCTGCTGTTACTTGAGAAGTTATAAGGCTCTTATCTGGTCTTACATGTTTTTCAGTCCATGCCTTAATGATTGCGCTAACGCAATCCATTAACCCCATCGAATCACTCCACCTTATTGAGTTTCCTCTCACATACACATAAATATTGATGCCACCCAACAACCCAATCGGATCACTAGTCACATACCTCCCTGTGCTGGGTTCGTAGTAACGATTCCAGTTGTAATGCAGCCCACTCTCCGCATCGTAGTACTGTCCCGGCAACCTCAAGTTATTCGTCACCGTCGATGCCGCATCAACCGTCGCCCTCCCAAACGCATCATAAGTCGCACTCCAAACCGTCACCCC
>Ga0210023_1000075_pt1 | contig 68211 bp, 66 predicted proteins | sample CryGeymeta201524_FD_183987 | JGI IMG/M metagenome (GOLD analysis project Ga0210023, IMG submission 183987) | Groundwater microbial communities from Crystal Geyser aquifers in Utah, USA - Crystal Geyser metaG 2015-24 (SPAdes) (version 2) | ecosystem: Environmental > Aquatic > Deep subsurface >... | reverse complement strand
TGAGCCGGGGCTTTGACCCCGAAAAGGAACTCAGTTATTACGCGATTCCTGCGGGCTCCTTTAAACATGAAAAGGTCATTTATGCGGTGTATTTCGGCGAGTTCGATGCCGGCGCCGCCCCGTCTCTGGATCTGGAACTGATGATCGGTGACGGCAAAATCAGCGCCGATGATTTCCGTGTGCTGGCCGAAAGTCCGATTGTCCCCTATTGCACCTTTGGGGCGCGGGATTCGGTTGACCCGGCCCTGGCGGAAAAATTTCGTCAGGCACTGATCACTCTCACCCCCGAAACCCTGGTGGAGTTTAACGGCGAAAAAATTAAGGTGATGGCTTCGGCCTGGGTTGACGGCTATGAAACCTTGGCCGACAGCGATTATGACGGCCTGCGGGCCATGGCCAAACGCGCCAATATGCCGCCTTATCAGGTGTATTGATGCTGCCGATTGATGGTTTTCAGAAATTGATCGGGCTGGCCATTGCCGTCTGCCTTCTTGGTCTGCTCGGGCTGCTGATGACAGCCCCGGCGGCACAACATCAGACGGTGACAGTCAACAAAACACTCGAACGGCAACTACGCGATCAGGCGCGAGCGGCCTATCTGGAGCGTATCTATCAACCGGTGGCCGAATTGCGTCGCGCCGGTCAAATTGCTGAGGCCCTGCTCATGCTCGACGAACTTAAGCGCCAGTATCCTCAGGAAGGTCTGGGTGAGCTCTTGACCGGTGAGTTGCTCATGGAACGTCAGGTGCCGCGTCAGGCCATTGAACATTTTTATAACGCCGTGCGGCTGGATGGTGATTTTGTTGACCGCAAAAGCGCCCGGAATCGTCATGCCCAGCTCAGTCAGCTGGTTGAAGCTCAGTTGCCCCAGGCCCTGGAACGCCAGCGCCAAAATCCGGAGCCAGGCGCGGAACAACAGGTCAAGCAGCTTTATTATCTGCAAAGCCGCCTTGCCGGAGGCTGTGAATAGGAGTGTCGATTTTGAGCCGACACGGTCTGTTGGTTATGGGTGCCGGCCTGAGTTTGGGGATCTTGGGCGTGCTGCTGGTTGTCCTTGGCAATCCAACCAACTCGGGAATCTGTGTTTCCTGTTTTGTCGAGAACAGCGCCGGAGCCCTGGGGCTGCATGACAACCCCCGGATGCAGTATTTGCGTCCCGAGTTGATTGGTTTCGTGCTCGGGGCTCTGGTTATGGCGCTGGGGGGGCGAGAATTCCGTTCGCGCGGTGGCAGCGCGCCGGCACTGCGCTTGTTTTCGGGGATTTTCATGATTGTTGGCTGCGCGGTGTTTATCGGCTGTCCGATCAAACTGTTTTTTCGCCTGCTGGCGGGCGATCTTTCCACCCTGGCCGGGCTGGTCGGGCTGGTGGCCGGGGTCTGGTTGGGGATCAAAGGACTGGCTCAGGGGGTTGATCTGGGTGGCAGCCACAGGCAGACCGGGGGCAGCGGTCTGTGGGTGCCCCTGAGTTTTGTGCTGTTGTTGGGTTTTGTGCTTTGGCCGCCGGGATTTTTACTGGTGTCAAGTCGCGGTAGTGCCACCCAGGCGGCGCCGGTTTTGTGGGCGCTGGGCATAGGTTTACTGCTGGGGGCTTTGGCCCAGCGCAGCCGTTTCTGTATTACCGGTTCTATTCGGGATAGCCTGCTCATGGGGTATCGCGCCCCCTTGCTGTGGGGACTGGTCGCCTTCATCCTTGGTGGCTTGGTTACCAGCCTGGCGACGGGCCAGTTTCAGCCCGGCTACTATGGCCAGCCCGGTGCCCATACGGATATACTCTGGAGTTTTCTTGGCATGCTGCTGGTCGGGTTGATCGCGGTGCTGATTGGTGGTTGTCCCTTTCGTCAGTTGATTAAAGCGGGGGAGGGCGATGCCGATGCCGGGCTGGTGGTTTTGGGCATGCTGCTGGGCGGCGGCTTGGTTCAATCCTGGCAAATTGCAGCAACTTCGGCGGGCGTCAGTCTGTACGGTAAGATTGCGGTACTGACAGGTTTGATTTTTGTGCTGGTTAATATGCTGCTGCATCGCGAGACTCTTAGTGCCTGATTTAGTCAAGAGGCATTTCGGGCTCTGAATTATTCACCTCGCGATCAAAGGAGAACTTTTGAAAACTTTACAACGTAATCCCGATATTGTCTGGCGGGTCGAAAAACGTCGGCAACAGGCGCTTTTGGCCCGACTGGAGGCGGGTGAGGATATCAGCGAAGAGGGCACGGTGATTTTGCTGCTGTCGGGGATGATGCACCAGCTGAATTTGCTCGGTGGTCACATCTGGATCCTGTGTGACGGTCAACGGACTTTGGCGGCCATCGTTGATATCCTGCACCAGGAGTTCGCGGTTGAACGCGCCGAATTGGAGGCCGATGTCCAGGAGTTTGTCGACGATCTTCTTCAGAGGGGCTGGTTGAATTATGCAAAATCCACTGACTGAACAATTTTCCGCGCCCCTGACCTTTAACTGGACCCTGTCGTATCGCTGCAATTTTGTTTGCAGCCATTGTTACAGCCGCGACGAGCAATGTGCCGAACTGTCGACCGCAGAATTGAAGCAGATTGTCGACCGCTTGGTCGTCCATCAGGTGCCCTTCATCAATTTTGGGGGTGGCGAACCCTTGCTCTGTGACAATCTGTTCGAAATCGCCCAGTATGCGCGGGATAAGGGGCTGAATGTTTCCATGAATACCAATGGCTGGTTGCTTGATGAAACCGCAGCCGGCCGGATTAAGGACGCCGGTTTTCGTAGCGTTGGGCTGAGCATCGACAGCGCCGAAGCGGCACTGCACGATGATTTCCGTAACCAGCCCGGTTCCTGGCACAAGGCGGTGGCGGCTCTCGACGCCCTCACCCAGGCGGGCGTGCGCAGCACCATGAGTTCGGTGATTTCGCGGATCAATTATCGCAATTTTCACCAATTGCTCGATCTGGCGCGCCAACACAAGGTGTCGCAGGTCTATCTGCACAACTTCAAATGCAGTGGTCGGGGTTTCAAAAATCGGGAAGATCTCGATTTGAATCCGCAGGAGTGGAAAGATTTTTATCTTGAGGCCTTGCAGGTCAAAGAAACCACGAAAGATCTCCTGCTTTCCTTTGATGATCCGGTGATTGCTTCTTTGCCGGGTTATGTCGACAACTCTCTGGTCAAAGGTAGCAGTTGTGGCAAGTTGTCCCTGCATTTGCGCCCCAACGGGGATATGACGCCCTGCGGTTTCATTCCCTTGGTGGTGGGTAATATTCTGCGCGACGATTTTGAGGAAGTGTGGTATAACTCGCCGATTTTAAACAAAATGCGCAACAAAGAAGCCAAGGGCAAGTGTCAGGGCTGTGGGGCCTATGAAGAGTGTCTGGGGGGCTGTACCGCCCGCGCTTTTGCCACGACCGGCGACCTGAGTCAGCCCGATCCTCATTGTTGGAAATAACCGGTTTCACCCGCGTCCGCCGAATGGTTCTGCTGACGCCCCTTGAACAGACAGGAGATACCCCATGAAGAAGTACATGAAGCCCCGGATTATTGGTTCATCCAACGTTCATCCCTGCTGATGAAGCAAGAGGGGAGCAGCGATCTGCTCCCCTCTTGCCCCTCTACGACCCTGCAACGGAATGACATTATGGCCCTTGATTTACTCGATGCGCCCCTGCGCATGACTTGGGATCTCTGCCCAGCGGGGCAGGCAAAAATGCCCACTGAGAAAATCCTTGCTTGTGGTGATGCCCTGGTTGACGCGGGTCTTTTTTCATTGATTCTGGAAGAGCATCCTCTGCTTTTCCCGGCGCTGGACTCTTTACTCGATCTTTTGCAGCAGGCGGGTATTCAGACGGCCCTGGTTGTCGGGGGTTTTCCTGCCGAAGGAATGCGCCTGGCAAGATTGAAGCGGCGTTTTCCCCTGCTGGTCGACGCGGCGCCCTGGCTGAAGGTACCCCAGGGGTTGCAGGCCTTGTCGCGACAACTTGAACAACTGCTCGAAGCCGATTGGCCGCTGTCCCTGCTTTGGGTTCCGGCCAGGGGCCATCTGAAGCTTCTGCCCGCTCTGGTGGAACTCTGTCAGCGCCTCAAGCTGCCGCGGCTTAAGTTGCCAAACCACAAAAGGAATATGCGTGCTGAAGCCTCCGTAGCGCCGGATCTTTTGGGCCCGGAAGATCTGTTTGCTTTGCAGGAACAGCTGAAGAAGAAACCGCTGCCCCTTGGCATCACCAGCCTGGAAGTTCATGATCTGTTTCTGTGGGAATTGCTGTTCCCCCAGGGGGGTGGTCAGCGCAGCGAATATGGGGGGTGTCAGGCGGGCAACAGCATCGGCCACTTAACTGCGGCGGGTGAGGTTTGGCCCTGCTCCTCCTGGCCGCAGGTGTTGGGCCATCTGCCCGCAGAAAATTTACTGGATATCTGGATCTCGGCCCGTCGTCTTCATGTCCGTGACGAGATCAACACGCCGCCCCGCGATTGTCAGGAATGTCAAATTTTTTCACACTGTTTTGGCGGTTGCCGCGGTTTGGCCCGCAGCTGCAGCGGCGGCATGCAAAGACGCGATCCCTTATGTCCGGGTCCGCGAACCCGTAAGTTGGTTTAAATATGTCAGCCCACGGCTATTTTGACAATGCCGCCACCAGCCATCCCAAGCCGGAGGCCGTTTATCGGCGGACTCTGGCGGCCTTGCGCAGCGGCGGCAATGCTGGTCGCGGCGCTCATGCCGCAAGTTTTGGCGCCGAGCGCCTGATATTTAATGCGCGCGAAACTCTGGCGCAGTATTTTGGTGTCGCCGATTCCAGTCGTATCGTTTTTACGCCCAACGCCACCACGGCCATTAATACCGCGCTTTTCGGAGTGCTGAAACCGGGTGACCGGGTGGTGACCAGTTGTATGGAACACAATGCGGTTACTCGCCCCCTGCGGCGGCTTGCTGATTTAGGGGTTAAGGTTGTGCGCGTGGCGGGGGACGCCGCTGGCCGGGTTGCACCCGCCGCGTTACAACAGGCCTGCACTGCCGCACCGACGCGCATGCTGGTGCTGAACCATTGTTCAAACGTCAACGGGCAGTTGCAGCAGATTGAAGGCTTGGGGCCTTTCTGCCGTCAACATAATATTTTGTTTCTGCTCGATGCCTCCCAAAGCGCTGGCACCTTTCCGCTGGATCTCGACGCCGAGCAGATTGATCTTTTCGCTGCCGCCGGCCACAAAAACCTCCTCGGACCCAGTGGTACCGGGCTTTTGTACCTGCGTCCCGGGCTTGAGATTGAACCCTTGATTTACGGCGGCACCGGCGCCAACAGCCATTCCGATCTTTCTCCGGATGCGTTACCCGAACGGCTGGAAAGTGGCACCTTGAATCTTCCGGGGATTGCCGGCCTGATGGCGGGCGTCGCATATCTCCAGCAGCAGGGGCAGAATCACTTGCGGCAGCAGATGGAACATAAATTAGGCCAATTGATTGCCGGCCTGCGTGACATTGCCGGGCTTAAATTATATAGTGCAGACCGCCTGAGTCATCAAGGCGATGCGGTCTCCTTTACTTTGGCACAGTCAGACCCGGCAGAAATCGGTTTTCGACTCAATCAGGAATATGGCATTTCAGTGCGCGTCGGCCTGCATTGTGCACCCGATGCCCATCGCAGCCTTGGAAGCTTCCCTCTGGGAACGGTGCGCGTCAGCCCAGGGATTTTTACTCGCGAAGCGGATATTGAAAGCCTGCTTGTGGCGGTCAGGGCCATCGCGGATGCCAGATAATGTAGGGCTGCCAGTGCGTGCGCGGTTACTTTTTTTACCCGCTTCTATCACCTCAGGAGAAAGATCATGTTAAGACTGCTGATAACGGGATTTTTTGTCAGTCTGTTAGTCGCCTGCTCTCTGCCACCCGATAAACCGGTGACCCGAAACGAACTCGGGCGCTCCGGTCTTTACCGCGCTTATGAGATTGAAGAATCTCCCGAAGAGGTGCTTAATGCCCTCAATATGGAGGGCGAGGTGGTGCTCAAGGGGAAGTATCAGAATCGGCCGGTTTATATCAAGGTATTGGCAACGACCGATGGGCTTGAAATCTCGGCATATGACCGCTGAGCCTGCCCGCAACCGACCTTTTCTCCAATGACGGGATTGTTATGAAAACCTACGTGCTTGATACCAATGTTCTGTTGCATGATCCCCAGGCCATCTTTCGTTTTGAAGAGAACGAAGTTGTTTTGCCCCTGACCGTGGTTGAAGAGATTGACCGCTTCAAAAAGGAGCAGAGCGAAACCGGGCGAAACGCGCGGCAAATTTCACGGATTATTGATGGCTTCCGCACCCAGGGACGTTTGATTGACGGGTTAAAACTTGAGTCGGGCGGCCTGTTCCGCATTGCCATTTATCATGAAGAATCCATGTTGCTACTGCCGCCGGAGTTGCGAGGTGGTATGGGCGACAACCGGATCCTGGCGGTCGCCAAAGAGCTGGATCAGGCCGGCACAGGCCAGGTTTTTTTCATCACCAAAGATATCAATCTGCGCATCAAGGCCGATACCATTGGATTGCGCGCCGAAGATTACGAATCGGACAAGGTCGCGATTGATGAACTCTACTCTGGAACCCTGGAGCTGGAGGTTGGTTCGGAGCAGATTGATCAGTTTTACCGCCAGGGCGAACTGCAAATCGCGGGTGAGTTTCTCACCAATCAGGGGGTGACCCTCGTTGACCGCGACAACCCCTCCCATAGTGCCATTGGGCGGTACCACGGGGTGCAGCAGACCTTGCGCCCCTTGCTGCGTGCCCCCAAGGAGGGTATCTGGGGAATTCATCCCCGCAATCGGGAACAGCAGTTCGCCATTGATCTGCTGCTGAATGATGATTATCGAGTTGTGTCCCTGGTCGGCAAGGCGGGTACCGGCAAAACCCTGTTGGCTATTGCCGCCGGTTTGCTCAAGACCGCTGATGAATCAATTTACAGCCGGTTACTGGTGTCACGGCCAGTCTTTCCTATGGGGCGTGATCTGGGATTTCTCCCTGGGGACATCGACGAGAAACTCGCCCCCTGGATGCAGCCAATTTTTGATAATGTCGAGCTGCTGCTTGCCAGCGTCGATGAGGGTGGCAAACGCAAGCGCGGTTATCGCGAATTGATCGATCTGGGTTTGATGGAGATCGAGCCCCTGACCTACATTCGTGGTCGTTCCATTCCGCGGCAGTATCTGATTGTTGACGAAGCGCAAAATCTGACGCCCCATGAAATTAAAACCATTATTACCCGCGCCGGCGAGGGCACCAAAATTGTTCTGACCGGCGACCCCTACCAGATCGACAATCCCTATATTGATTCTTCCAGTAACGGGTTAAGTTATGCGGTTGAACGTTTGAAAGGGCAGGATATTTCAGGTCATGTCACGCTGACCAAAGGCGAACGTTCCCCTTTGGCCGAGCTGGCCGCTAATTTGCTGTAAATCCGTCGTGCTGCTCTTATGTATTGAAACCTCTTGCGATGAAACCGCGGTCGCGGTTGTTCGCGATGGTCGCGAGATTCTTTCCAATCTGATTATTTCTCAGATTGATATCCATGCGCGCTTTGGCGGTGTGGTGCCCGAGCTGGCTTCGCGGCAACATTTGCAGGCCATTGGCCCCCTGGTTGACGCCGCCCTGGTCGATGCCGGGCTGACGCTGGATGATATCGAAGGTCTGGCCGTGACCCGCGGTCCCGGCCTGATCGGCGCACTGCTGGTGGGGGTTTCCTACGCCAAGGCCCTGGCTTTTGCGCTCAAGCTACCTTTGGTGGGGGTGCATCATATCGAAGGGCATATCCTCGCGATTATGCTTGAGCAGCCGGTTGCTACGCCCTTTCTGGCTCTCGCTGTTTCGGGGGGGCACAGCCATCTATTCCGGGTCGATGGGGTAGGGCGCTACCTTCTGCTGGGGCGAACGGTGGACGATGCCGCAGGTGAGGCTTTCGACAAGGTTGCAAAAATGCTCGGACTTCCCTATCCGGGCGGGCCAGTTATTGATCGTCTAGCGGCTCAGGGTCACGGGGCGGGGATCCGTTTTCCACGTCCCATGCTCAATAAACCGAATCTCGATTTCAGTTTCAGTGGGTTAAAAACCTCGGTGCTGACCTATTTGGAAACTCTGCCCTCTCAGCCCGATCAGCAGACGATTGCCAATATTGCCGCCGCCTTTCAGGAAGCAGCCGTTGATGTGCTGGTGCAGAAAACCCTGCGCGCCGCCGAAGAGCAAAATCTTGAGCGGCTGGTGGTCGCCGGCGGGGTGGCCTGTAATTCCGGTTTGCGCCGGGCCTTTGGCGCCGCCGAATTAACTTCCGAGTTAAAGGTTTATTTCCCTTCTCCACCCCTGTGCAGCGATAATGCGGCCATGCTGGCGGTGGCGGCCGATGACTATTTGTGCCGTGGGGCGCGTAGTGGGCGCGCATTAAATGCAACCTCCAACTGGCCGCTGATGGATGCTGCCGGCCTTTTCACCTTTGTGCGTTAATGCTGGATTGAAAATATGTGGCGTCGCTGGCCTTATCCCCGGCAGTTCAAACTCAACCTGATACGCTTACTGCGGCTGCGTGCAACGCCGGAGCAGGTGGCGCGCGGATTTGCTCTCGGGTTGTTTATCGGCATGACCCCCACTTTCGGGGTGCAGATGGTGTTGGCGCTGATGGCGGCTATTCTTCTGCGTGAAAACAAAATTGCGGCCATTTTAGGGGTGTGGGTAACTAATCCGCTGACTGCACCTTTTATTTATACCATGCAGTATGAAACCGGCCGCCTGTTGCTGGGGTGGGAGCACCCCAACATGCAGGTTCAGTTCAATTACGAATTTATTAAAACCTTCGGTTGGCAGGTGATGCTGCCTCTGTCCATCGGCAGTTTTATTTTCGCGGTTTTATCGGCCCTGCTGGGCTATCTTTTTGTGATTCGTTTTATCCCCTTTCTGCGCCTTTGGCATATTCCGCGCTGGCCCAAGCGGCGAAAATTGAAAGACGACGAAAAAATTTGAGTTATCGCGCCAAGAAAAAATTCGGCCAGCATTTTTTGCAGGATGACAGAGTTATCGACCAAATCTTGCGGGCGGCTGCCATCCAACCTCAGGATGCGGTGGTGGAAATTGGTCCGGGGCTTGGAGTGCTGACGGATCATCTGTTGCGCCAGGCAGCCCAGGTTGAGGTTTTTGAAATTGATGGGGATCTCATTGCGCGGCTCGAACAGCGTAAGGAACCACGTTTGCATATCCATGCCGGGGATATTCTCAAGGCTGATCTGCCGCGGCTTTTACCCCAGCCACCCTATGTACTGGTCGCCAATCTGCCCTATAATATTTCGAGCCAAATTGTCTTTCTCTTGCTGGAACAGCGAAAACTGTTCAGTCGCATGGTTCTGATGTTTCAGAAAGAAGTCGGTCTGCGACTGTGTTCGCCCCCCGGATGTAAAGACTATGGAATTCTGTCGGTTTTAACCCAGCTTTGGTTTGATGTGGAGCCTGTGATTGAGGTGGGGCCGGAATCTTTCAGCCCGCCACCCAAAATCGATTCGCTGGTTGTTTCCCTCTCCCCCTTGGCTCAACCGCGGGTTGACCCGGTTGACCCGGTATTCTTTGTCCGCGTGGTCAAGGCCGCCTTTACCCAGCGGCGCAAGCAGTTGCGTAACAGTTTGCAGGCTGGCGGTTTCAGTGCCGCGCAGGTTGATACGGCCCTGGAACAAGCGGCGATTGCACCGAGTTGTCGCGGCGAGGGACTTGATCTTGATGATTTTTCGCGCCTGACCACGGCCTTATACGCTCTGCACCCCGAGGGCTGATGCCCTTTGGCAGCGATGGAATCACCAATAAACACGAAGTCCCAGGATTGATGACCAGATAAAGAACCTTTGTCAGGTGGACTCTGCTCATGCCTAAAAAAAACAAACGCACTAGGCCCGCCAAGAAATATAGCCAGGCGGCGCGTTTGCACGATGTGATTCGTATTCTTGAGCAGCGCTACGGTGCGACCATTGCTGAACTGATGACCGAATGCCAGGTGACGCGGCGCACAGTTTATCGTGATCTGCTCGCGCTTGAAGAGGCGGGCTACCCTCTGGTCAAGGAGCGTCAGGCTCAGGGTGAAATGCTTTATTCCTTCGTCGCCGGGTTCAGTCGCCTGCCTCCGGTGACCTTTACCCTGGAGGAATTGATGACCCTCTATCTGTGTCGTGGTCAGCTTGATTTTTTGCGTGGAACGCCTTTTCAAGATGATCTTGATGCGGTCTTTCAGCGCTTACGATCCGTTTTGCCGGCGCGTTCAGTCGCCCACCTGGAGCGCATTGCCGAAACCGGCAGCGCAAAAATTCAGGGTTTTCGTGATTATACCCGTCAACGCGATATTCTGGATCTGCTGCGCCAGGCTCTATTGAAGCAGCAACGGTGTGAAATGGTTTACGCCCCGGCGCGACGGACGGCCAACACCTATGTCGTCGATCCTTACACCTTGTTGTTTTATGATAATTCCCTTTATCTGGGAGGCTTTGCCCATAATCGCCAAGCCCTGCGGCTGTTTCTGGTCGATCGCATTGCATCCCTTAAACTCTGTGCCGAAAAATTTGAGGTGCCCGCCGATTATTCACCGCGTCACTTAACCGGTGGTGCCTTTGGCCTAATGGACGAGGGCCCCTCACGTGAACTCGATCTGCTGTTCGCGCCCGAGGTTGCGCATCTGATTCGTGAACGCATCTGGCACCCGCAGCAGCAACTGGATGAGCTGGTCAATGGTGTTGTGCGCCTGCGCTTCGCGTCCGCAGGGGATACGGAAATTCTCGGTTGGATTTGCTCTTTTCTGCCCCATGTGCAGGTGCTTGGCCCGCCGGAGCTGGCAGAAAAATTGCGGCACCTCCTGGCGGAAAGTCAAAAAAATTTCGGTTAATGACAATCGTGTGTACTTTTCTGTCACAGAAGTCGGTCATACTGGGTTCACGTTTAAACCTAACCCGGCAGGAGGTACTAATATGGTCACCCATTTTTATCTGGCAGACAGTGAAAATTCCCTTTACTTGGCCATTGCATCCATTCAGACGCGGCAAAATCGCCTGAAAGTTACCGGAACCGTTGGCGATGGCAGCGCGGAAGCCTGGTTCGAAGCCACAATTGGCGAGCAGATTCAGGTGCAGGTGCTGCCCGTGTGGGATGCCGACGCCGAAGCCCTGTGTCAACGTTACGACCAGCTTCAGCTTGAAACCGCCTTGGCCGATTGTTTGGCCGAATTGCGTTTTCGTTCAGAGGGCTATTTCGACCCTTGGCGTGGTCAGTGGCAGCAGCAGATTATGGCCGAAAAAAGCAGCCAGGATCTGGCGTCTTTTCCCTGCGCGGCCCTGCGCGTGCACCCGCATCCGCAAGTGAGTGAAGCTGTCCCCCTCTGGCAAAGGCAGCAAACAGTCATCTGAGCCGGCAATCGTTCTCTTGTGGGGGCGTTTTGTGCGGTTGTTAAATTATTTTCGCCGAGGCAAACCCTATGCGCCAACTCATTCTGGCTTCAACCAGCCCTTACCGATTGCAGCTGCTGCGCCAGTTGCAACTGCCGTTTACTGCCGTACCGCCGGTTTTTGAAGAAGTGATCGATCCGGCAGTCTCCGCAGAACTGATGGTGCGCCACCTCGCCCTTGGCAAGGCACGCAGCCTTGCCGAGCGTTATCCGCAGGCCTTGATTATTGGTGCCGATCAGGTCTTTGTTGATCAGCGTGGCCGGGCCGTCGGCAAACCCGGCAGCAAAGAAGCTGCCATTGCCCAGTTAAAGCAGATGGTTGGCCGAACCCACGCTTTCTTTACCGGCCTGGCCCTGTTTGATGGGCTGACTCAGACCTATAGCGCGGATTATTCCGCTTTCGCGGTGACCCTGCGTCAGTTAAGCGATACGCAGATTGTCAATTACGTCGAGCGCGAAAAAACCTGGGAATGTGCCGGATCCTTCAAAATTGAAGGTCTGGGAATCGCGTTGATGGAAAAAATGGCAGGTGATGACTACAACAGCCTCATTGGCCTGCCCCTGATCAAGCTGGTCACCATGCTCAATCAATACGGTGTTGATGTGCTGGGTGAGAGTATTTAGCGAGGCCACCTGTTCTTTTCGTCCGTCAGCTCCTGGCGTGGTTGTTTCCATGATCCTTTTCAGGTTGCGTTTTAGGGCGGCTTCAGTTGAAGCTGCGGTTTTCCTGTTCCATCACGCGAATGAAGGTGGTGCGTTTGCTCAGCTCGCGCAGTTCGGCGGCACCAATGTAGGTACAGGCCGAACGCACGCCCCCGAGAATATCGCGCAGGGTGCCCTCAACCGGGCCGCGGTAGGGCACTTCGACGGTTTTGCCTTCTGACGAACGATATTCAGCGACTCCGCCGGCATGGATGTCCATAGCGGTAGAAGAGCTCATGCCATAAAACAATTTGTAGTGTTGTCCGCCCCGATTGACAAGCTCGCCACCGCATTCGTCGTGCCCCGCCAGCATGCCGCCGAGCATGACAAAGTCAGCGCCGCCCCCAAAAGCTTTGGCGACATCGCCGGCGCAGGTACAGCCTCCATCCGAAATGATTCGTCCACCCAGCCCGTGGGCGGCATCGGCGCATTCGATGACCGCGGAGAGCTGGGGATAGCCGACGCCGGTTTTAACGCGGGTGGTGCATACCGAACCGGGACCGATGCCAACCTTGACGACGTCGGCTCCGGCGAGGAGCAATTCTTCAACCATTTCGCCGGTGACAACATTGCCCGCGATAATTGTCATTTGCGGGTAAGCCTCGCGCACCCGGCTGACAAAGGCGACAAAGGCTTCGGCATAGCCGTTGGCGACATCGATACAGATGAACTGAAGGGCGGGGGCCGCCGCAATAAGCGCGCGGAGTTTTTCCATGTCGGTTTCCGCGGTGCCAGTGCTGACCATAATATGTTGATAAAGAGTGGCTTTTTGCCGTTGCAACCAGTTTTGCCAGCTTTGCAATGCATAATGCTTGTGAACCGCGCACAGCAGCCCCCGAGCCGCCAGGGCTTCGGCCATGGCGAAGGTGCCGACCGTATCCATGTTGGCGGCAATAATTGGAATGCCGGTCCATGAGCGTTTGCTGTGTAAAAAGGTGTAGTGCCGCTCAAGTTTAACTTCGGCGCGGCTCTTGAGGGTCGAGCGTTTGGGACGAATCAGCACGTCTTTAAATCCCAGTTTCAAATCCTGTTCAATGCGCATGCTAAGGCTCCTGAGTGAGATGTTTTGGCAAAAGTCCGTGCAAAATTATACGTCAGCGGCGGCCATTTGTCTGGTGATCTTTTTGGCGGGATCGTTGTTGTTTTGATTGACCGATTTCAGCGACGAGTGCTAGTATCAGCGACAGTTTTTTGCGCTGTTTTTCCTGCTTACTCTTCGATAATTATAAATAATTTCAGATATTTATATTTTTTTTGCGATTTTGGTATTTTAAATTATGCACTCAGACAGTTTTGTTCATCTTCATCTTCACAGCCAATACAGTTTGCTCGATGGGGCGATTAAGCTTGACGAACTGGTGACGCGCGCCCAACAGTTTTCCATGCCGGCGATTGCGGTGACCGATCATGGCAATATGTTTGGTGCGGTTGAATTTTATAACAAGGCGCACGCGGCAGGAATCAAGCCGATTGTTGGTTGTGAAGTTTATGTTGCGCCGGGTTCGCGTTTCACCAAGGGCAATGCCCGGGGTTCGTCTGAGGCTTCCTACCATCTGGTGCTTTTATGCCAGAATCTGATCGGATATCGCAATCTGTGTCACCTGATCTCTGCCGCCTACCGCGAAGGTTTTTACTATCGACCGCGGATCGACTGGGGGCTGTTGGCCGAACGCAATGAGGGCTTGATCGCCCTCTCGGCCTGCCTGGGGGGCGAATTGCCGACCCTGTTCAATCTGGGACAACCCGAGGATGCCCGGCGACGTGCCACCGAGATGGCGCAGGTTTTTGATAAAGAGCGGTTTTATCTCGAATTGCAGGAAAATTATCTGCCTGAGCAGAAAAAAGCCAATGAGGGGCTGGTTCGGATTTCCCAGGAACTGGGTTTGCCCCTGGTGGCAACGAACGACTGCCACTACTTGCGTCGCGAAGATGCTTTTGCCCATGAGGTGCTGCTGTGTATCCAGACCGGCAAGACCATGGACGATCCCAAGCGGATGCGCTTCACCAATGACGAATTTTACGTCAAAAGTCCGCAGGAAATGGCGGCACTCTTCGCCGATTATCCTCAGGCTCTGGCCAACACTCTGGTGATTGCCGATCAATGCAACCTGGAACTCGATTTCAACACCTATCACTTTCCCCAGTACGAAAAACCCGCCGATAAAACCCTCGATCAGGTGCTGACCGACATGAGCCGCCAGGGCTTAAACGAGCGCCTGGAAGAAGTGCGCAAGATTCGCGACCTGAGCGCCGAACAGGTGACGGCTTACGAAGAGCGTTTGCAAACAGAACTCGACTGTATTACCCAGATGGGATTTCCCGGCTATTTCCTGATTGTTGCCGATTTTATCAACTGGGGGAAAAACAACGGCGTGCCGGTTGGCCCGGGACGCGGCAGCGCCGCGGGAAGTCTGGTGGCCTGGTCCATGCGCATCACCGATATTGATCCCTTGCCCTATAATCTGCTGTTCGAGCGCTTTTTGAACCCCGAGCGGATTTCCATGCCGGATATCGACGTCGATTTTTGCATCTACGGGCGTGAACGCGTGATTGAATATGTACGGCAGAAATATGGCCGCGAGAATGTCGCCCAGATCATCACCTTTGGCACCATGCAGGCCAAGGGAGTGCTGCGCGATGTTGGGCGGGCGCTGAATATTCCCTATGGCGAGGTCGACAAAATCGCCAAAATGGTACCCAATGTCCTGGGGATCACTCTGAAAGAAGCCATCGAACAAGAGCCCAAGCTCAAGGAATTGAGCGCGAAAGATCCCCGCGGCAAAGAGTTGATGCGGATTTCTTTGGCCCTTGAAGGTTTAACCCGGCATGCTTCGACCCATGCGGCCGGTGTGGTGGTCACGCCCCGCCCCTTGCCCGAATATCTGCCTTTGTATACCGATCCCAAAACCGGGGCCCAGGTGACTCAGTACCCCATGAGTTATGTTGAGAAAATTGGTCTGGTCAAGTTCGATTTTCTTGGTTTAAAAACCTTGACGGTTATCGAAAAAGCGGTGCAGTTGATTCGCCAGTCGGGTGCCACCGATTTTGATCTGAAACTGGTGCGCGACGATGACCCCAAAACCTATCAGCTGTTGTCCCGGGGGGAAACCACCGGGGTTTTTCAGCTTGAATCCTCGGGGATGAAAGAATATCTGGTCAAGCTCAAGCCGAGTTGTTTTGAAGATCTGATCGCCATGGTTGCCCTTTATCGCCCCGGCCCTTTGGGGTCAGGCATGGTCGATTCTTTTATTAAACGTAAACACGGGCATGAACAGTTCAGTTATCCCTTTGCCCAGCTTGAGCCGATTCTTAAAGATACCTATGGGGTTATTGTTTATCAGGAACAAGTTATGTTAATTGCTCAGGTACTGGGCAATTATAGCCTGGGCTCGGCCGATTTGTTACGCCGTGCCATGGGCAAGAAAAAACCTGAAGAAATGGCCAAGCAGAAGCAGAGTTTTCTCAAAGGTGCGCAGGACAATCAGCTTGACGTTAAAAAAGCCGAAGCTGTCTTTGACCTGATGGAAAAATTTGCCGCTTACGGTTTTAATAAATCTCATTCAGCCGCCTATGCCCTGGTGGCCTACCATACGGCGTATCTCAAGGCCCACCACCCCGTTGAATTTATGGCGGCCCTTTTGACCGAAGATATGGAAAACACCGATAAGGTGATAAAAAATATCAGCGAAGTACGAGCCATGGGGATTCAGGTTTATCCGCCCGATATCAACGAATCAGATCGTTCGTTTACGGTCAGCGACGGAGCCATTCGTTTTGGAATGGGGGCGGTCAAGGGAGTCGGTACGGCGGCTCTCGAATCGATTCTTGAAGTACGTCAGGGCAAGCCCTTCAATTCGCTGCATGATTTTTGTGAACGGGTCGATTTGCGTAAGGTGAATAAAAAGGTCATCGAAGCCTTGATAAAATGCGGGGCCTTCGATGTCACCGGCGGCCATCGTGCCCAGTTACTCGCTGGTCTCGAAGAAGCGATGGATGGTGGGCAGCGATTGCAGCGCGAGCGTGAATCGGGCCAGGAATCCCTGTTTGGCAATCACGAAATCATTTCCTTTGGCGGCAACAACTACGGTGTGCTGCCCGAAATTGGCGAATGGGACGAACGCGAGCGCCTGGCCAATGAAAAAGAAGCCTTGGGCTTTTACGTTTCGGGCCATCCTCTCGATCGTTTCAGCGACATCATTAAGCGCTTTGCTACCTGTGATTCTGCCGGCTTAACGGAACGTACCGACAAAGAAAATGTGCATCTCTGCGGGGTTATTGCCGGGATTAAAGAGTTGATGACAAAAAAGGGCGACCGCATGGCGTTCGTCAATCTGGAAGATCTCAGCGGCTCGGTGGAATGCGTGGTTTTTCCCGAGGTTTACGCAGCATCCATGGAGCTGCTCAAGGGTGAAGAGCCCTTGTTTCTGAGCGGTGAACTGGACGTTGGTGAAGAAGCCTGTAAATTATTGGTTAATCATGTTGAACTCCTGCGTGATGTAACGCAAAAGCAGACACGGCGCATCACTATCCGTCTCACCACGCCGGGTCTTGAAGAAATGCAGTTGCGCCAATTAAAGTCGATTGTGCAGCGTTATCGCGGGGCCTGTGATGTTGCCCTGCGTCTGGTTATTCCCGATCGCAGCGAAACGGTGATCCGGCTGCCGCAACAGATGCGCATGGCGGCCTCCAACGAAGCCATGGCCGAGGTCGAAAAATTGTTTGGTTACAGTGTCATGACTTTCGAGTAGTGGCTGGATGGGTTGTACGTCAGTCTTGAACTGTCCGGCAAACTCATATATGCTGCGCACTTTGTATCTATTCAGCTCCGTAGTCACAGAGCCCGAGACCCCCATTCCACGGGCCGCATGAATTCCTCCTTGGGGCTTAGCTGTCGCCATCCGGGTGACAGATACCCGTTCCACGGCGGCCTCGGGCTCTGCACGGTGAATAGTTACCGCATTTTTTTGATTTTTTTCTATCCGCCGGTCGCTTGACCAAAGGAGTGACCCTGGGAGCTGTGCATGAGTACTTATCTGGATTTTGAAAAACCCCTGGCCGAGCTAGAGACCAAAATCGGCGAACTGCGCGACTATTCGACCGATAATGTCGATTTTTCCAGTGATATTCAGAAGCTGGAAAAGAAATCAGAAAAACTCAAAAAAGACATTTTCAGCAATCTCAGCCGATGGCAGCGCACCCAGCTGGCGCGTCACGCCGATCGGCCTTATACCCTCGATTTTATTGATCAGATTTTCACCGACTGGTTTGAGGTTCATGGCGATCGCAACTTTCGCGACGACCCGGCTTTAGTGTGTGGCTTCGCGCGATTAGACGGGCAGCCCTGTTGTGTTATCGGCCATCAAAAGGGGCGCAACACCAAAGAAAAGGTCTATCGCAATTTTGGTATGCCCAACCCTGAAGGCTATCGCAAGGCTTTGCGGGTCATGCAGATGGCCGAACAGTTTGGCTTGCCGATTTTTACCTTCGTCGATACGCCGGGGGCCTTTCCTGGAATCGGTGCCGAAGAACGCGGCCAGGCCGAGGCGATTGCGCGTAATTTGCGGGAAATGGCCATGCTCAAGGTGCCGGTCATTGTCACGGTGACGGGGGAAGGTGGTTCCGGCGGTGCCTTGGCCGTCGCCGTGGGTAACCGGGTCTTGATGATGGAATATTCGGTCTATGCGGTTATTTCGCCCGAAGGCTGTGCCGCGATTTTATGGAGCGATGGCACCAAGGGTCCGCAAGCAGCAGAAGCCCTCAAATTGACGGCCCGCGATGTTGAAGCCCTTGGTTGCGTCATTGATGATGTGGTGCCTGAACCCCTGGGTGGCGCGCACCGTGATTATCCTGTGGCTGCGGCCAGTTTGAAAACCTACCTGAAAAAACATCTGGATGAACTTGCAAAACTGTCGGCGGAGGAGCTGGTTGAACAACGCTATCAGCGCTTTCGTGCCATGACCCGGGTGGAAGAGTTCAACTGAAATGCCTTTACTGCTTCTGCTGGCGCTGGTGCTGAGTCTGGCAGGCTGCGCCGGTCACCAGACCCGCGTCATTGAAACCCCAGAGAGCCGCGAACTCAAGGGTTGGCAAAAGCCTTATGCAGTCGACGGTCTGCGTTATCAGCCCCTGCGTGATCATCAAGGTTTCAGCCAGCGCGGGATTGCGAGCTGGTACGGCAAAAAGTTTCATGGCCGGCGCACCAGTAATGGCGAAATTTACGATATGTACGCCATGACCGCCGCCCACAAAACCCTGCCCCTCGGTGTGGATGTCCGGGTGACCAACCAACGTAACGGCAAATCGGTAAAAGTGCGCGTCAACGATCGCGGTCCCTTCGTCGCCGGGCGCGTGATTGACCTTTCTTTTGCTGCCGCCAGGCAGCTTGATATTGTTGACACCGGCACTGCGCCGGTGGAAGTGGTGGCCCTGGGATTCGCCAAGCGTCAGGGGGCGCAAGTCAGTTACCGTGCTCCGGTTAGCTATGATACTGGACACTTTGCCCTGCAAGTCGGCGCTTTTTCCCAGGCAGCCAATGCCGAGCGTTTTGCCGCATCCCTGCGCCCGCGTTTTGGCCGCGCTGAGGTGCATCAGGGTTATGCCGATGGCCGCACGCTCTATCGGGTCAGGGTTGGTGACTTCCTCTCGTTGCAAGACGCTGAAATCGCCAAGGAGCAGGTGCGCCAGGACTTTGCCGGGGCTTTTGTGGTTGCCTTCGAGTAAAAAACCGCTGGTGTCAGTCTTTCAGAAGTCGGCAGGTAAAATAGAATGGGGTCGGTATGTCAAATCCAGGAGAATTTTTACAGGCCTGCGCCGCTGGGCGGGTGTGGTTGTATTGTGCGCAGTGCGGCAGTGCAAAAAATTTCAATCGGGTGCGTCATATCAATTGCATCGGCAATCCGGTTTACTGGGGATCCGAACCCTGGTGGCACGACACCCGGGTCTTTGAATGTCCCGATTGTCATACCGAACAACACTCCCTCATTGAGTTGACTGTCGAAGAATAACGCCAAATTGTACCTGTTCCGTAGCCTTGGTGTAAAAATGACCGTGAGAGTCAAGGGCATCTCGCGCAGAGTCGCAAAGGCGCAGAGAAAAACGAAAGTCTTATGGCTTGAATTCGGGCCATAATTTTTATTTTTCTCTAGCTTAATCGGTTCTTTGTGCCTCTTTGCTCTGAAATGGTTTTGCCCTTCTTTGCGGCTCTGTGCGAGCAAGCTTTTTTGAATGTTAATGTCTCTCGACCAGAAAAGAGCTGAATAGCTACGCCAAATTTAACGTTTTTTGCGCTTTTTCTTCTCGCTCGAATTTCCGTAGTTGCCCAGGAAATCATCTTTCCACGCCGAAAAATTATCATTTTCAATCGCCAGTCGGGCCTGAGCCACCATGTTCAGGTAAAAACGGACATTATGGATCGCCGCCAGGGTGGCCGACAGAATTTCGTTGGCGTTAAACAGGTGATGCAGGTAGGCGCGGCTGAAATTTTGGCAGCAGTAACAATCACAGGCGGCATCAACCGGGAAAAAATCCCGCCGATATTCGCGGTTAGTCAAGCGCAATTTGCCACGACTGGTAAACAGGGTGGCGCTGCGCGCATAGCGCGTTGGAATGACGCAATCGAACATATCCATGCCGCGCTCGATGCTTGCGAGAATGTCTTCCGGCAGGCCGACACCCATCAGGTAGCGCGGCTTATGGGCGGGTAAAAAGGGGGCAGTATATTCGACGACCTTTTTGAGGAGCTCCAGCCCCTCGCCGACACTGACGCCGCCGACCGCATAGCCGGGAAAGTCCATCGCGGTCAGCTGGGTTGCACATTCCTTGCGCAGATCTGAATAAATACTCCCCTGGACGATGCCAAAAAGCGCCTGATCCGGGCGGCGATGATGGCTAAGACACAGCTCGGCCCAACGCAGAGTTTTTTTGATGGAGCGCGCCGCGTAGTCATGGGTAGCCGGGTAGGGTATGCACTCATCAAAGGCCATGATAATATCGGCGCCCAGATCATTTTCGATCTGCATTGCCTCTTTGGGGCCGAGAAAAATTTCTTCGCCGGTGACTTCGTGGCGGAAGTGCACGCCATCTTCGCCAATGCGTTTTTTCGGCAGCGAAAAGACCTGAAAACCGCCGCTGTCGGTCAGAATCGGGCGTTTCCAGTTCATGAAAGCGTGCAGGCCCCCGGCTTTTTTGACCAGGGACTCACCTGGTTTTAAATGCAGGTGATAGGTGTTCGCCAGAATAATCTGGGCTTCGGTTTCTTCCACCTGAGCCGGGGTCATGGCCTTGAGGGCCCCGTGAGTACCGACCGGCATGAAAATCGGTGTTTCAATCACCCCGTGAGGCGTGTGAAAGCGTCCCCGGCGGGCGGCGGTTTGATGATCCTGGTGTAAAAGTTCAAAATTAAACATGCATTTCTCTCCCGGTCAGATGCGCAAGACCTATAGCAGAATCACCGTAAAACCGCAAGGATAGCTTGATCTCAGATGTTTAACTCCTGGCAAAATGCGTTGCAGCAGGTCGATTGGATTTACCTGAATTATCGACTGCGTTTCAGCGAAACTTTTACGCTGCCGGCCTGGGGCTTGCTGCGCCTACGGCGTGAATTGCTGGCGGTGGCCAAAGCCTTTCCGCAACAGGCTTATGCGGCACTGTTGCGGCCTGCCTTGCCGGTTGATCCGCACGTGTTGCGTCAGGTGCAACAGCCGTCACCCGGTTTTATTTTCAACATTGAACAGTTGAATTCTCGAACCTTTGGCGCGGCAAATGAGATGACATTGTCCGTCGGTTTTTTGGGCCTGGCAACGAACCAACTGCCGCTCTTTTCGCAGTTACTTGCCGAACTGGGGCGGGCCGGTCTGTTCAAGCACCAGGGTCGTTTTGTTTTGGAGCAAATCGACAGCGCCACCTCTCGGGGTGAATTCCAGCCCATTTGGCAAGGCGGGCCTTTGCAGTTTTCCCCGCGCATTTTTACCCTTTTGGAATTGATCGATGATCCTCCGCCACGCAAAGTGAGTATGCAATTCTGCACCCCGGCGCGTCTGCTCAAACAGGGCAAGCCATTATTTCGCGCCGGTTTTGCCGATATCTTCCCCTTCATTTTGCGCCGGGTCACCAGCATGCTGGCCGTCTGGGGCCGGGTGGAAAACCTGTTTGACATTGGCGAACTGCTGCGTTGTGCCAGCCAGATTTCCAGCTGCGATAATCGTTTGGTCTGGCAAGACTGGCGCCCTCTCGGCCCTCAGGAAGAAGCGGGCGGTCTCTCGGGCAGCTTGCATCTTTCAGGGCAAGAACTGGCTCTGCTCTGGCCGGTGTTGCGTCTGGGCGAACTCTTTGGTGTCGGCAAAAGTGCGGCCTTTGGTGCCGGACGCTATCTTCTCAGCGTGCCGGATGACTGATACCCTTTTCGGTGGAGAAATTATCTTTTTTTCAGCTCCCTCGACCCCGCGCCCGAGGCCCCCATTCCGGATCTATCCTTGCGCTTAACTGTCGCCATCCGGGCGAGAGATTCCCGTTCCATGGCGGCTTCGGGCTCTGCGTGGTGAATGGTTACGCTAAATTTTTTGTAACTATTCGCTTGCCCACCCAATGGTCGTCATCCCCGAGGGGTTGTGTCGGGCAACCGGATTTTCAATCCTGAACACCTTGAATTTCGGCTAAAATCGCGGCGTAATGAGGCTGAAAGCCGCTCCCACAAAAAAGTGCTGAACCGTTACAATTTTTTTGTCCTGACCGCGGATGATGGTTGCGCTCTTGCCGTCGATGGGATCTTTTGCCTATAATGACGACCAAGATGTTTACTTCAGCGTATAAATGAGAGGAAAGACCTATGAAAGCACGGGTTGAAGCAGTTTTGGGCCAGGTCAGACCTGCCCTTGAGGCCGATGGCGGGAATGTTGAGCTGGTGGATGTTTCGGACGAAGGTGTGGTGAGTGTCAAGCTGACCGGTGCCTGCGGTTCCTGCCCCATGTCGACCATGACCCTGAAAATGGGAATTGAAAAAACCTTGATGGAAAACATTCCCGAGATCAAGGAAGTGGTGCAGGTGCGCTGAATTTTTTCGTGCCGGAAATAACGAAGGTGAAGGGCGAATAACTGCGGTTGTTCGCCCTTGCTTTTGGCACTTCGTCGATCTTCATGCCTTGCGGGGCAAAAGAGATCGGTTTCTTGTCTATGGCGAGCCATGTTTTTTGTCCGCCAGAGGGAAAAATTCAATGAAATATCCTGCATTTGTTGCCGAAAATCCGCGACTGGCTCTTTATGCCTTTTTGGCCATTGCCACCTCGGGTTTTGGTCAGACTTTTTTTGTCTCCGTTTTCGGCGCGGGGATCCGGGCGGAGTTTGCCCTGTCCAATAGCAGCTACGGTCTTTACTACGGTCTGGCGACTCTCGGCTCTGCTTTGACCCTGCTCAAATTGGGGGAAGTGGCTGACCGCTGGGATCTGTGGCGGGTGACTTTGTTGGCGATTCTCTTGCTGGCAACGGGGTGTTTGCTTTTGGGGCTGGCCCCCGGCTGGGGTGGACTCTTACCTGGATTTTATCTGCTGCGACTGGGTGGGCAGGCGATGTTATCTCACCTGGGTATGACGGTGGCCGGGCGCTATTTTGGGCGTAGCCGGGGGCGAATTATGGCCCTGACCGCAGCGGGTTTCCCCGTGGCCGAAGCCAGTTTGCCGGCGCTGGCCGGGTTGCTGCTGATCAACTATGGTTGGCGTTTGCCCTGGTTTATCGCCGCGGCAACGGTTATTTTCCTCGCCTTGCCGCTGCTTTTGGTGCTGGCGCGCTCGGCGGTGCATCCGCAGGCTCTGGTGCAGGATCAGGATTCGGTTGAAGGATCCCAGATGACGCGCGGACAGATGTTGCGTGATCCCGGCTTTTACCTGGTGCTACCCGCCACCCTGGTGACGCCCTTCGTTATCACTGCACTTTTGTTTCACCAGGTGAGTATCGCCGCGTTGCAGGGCTGGTCCCTGGTGACCGTCAGTCAGGCCTTCATCGGTTTCGCCCTCGGGCACTTCGCCAGCTTGTTTCTGGCTGGGCCCCTGATTGACCGGTGGAGCGCCAGGCGCTCGTTGCCGGTGGCCTTACTCCCCTTGATAGCTGGTTTGCTGGTGCTGGGATTCAGCAACGCCAGTTGGACGCCTTATCTTTATCTCAGCCTCATCGGTGGAACCCTCGGGGTAATCAATACCGCTGCCGGCGCTTTCTGGCCGGAACGTTACGGTGTGCGTCATGTGGGGGCGATTCGTTCCGTTTCGCAGGCGGCAATGGTGTTTTCCACCGCCGTTGCGCCATTGATTCTGGGTCTGCTGCTGGACGCCGGGTTTTCTGCGGCCACCATTGGTTTATTGATGGCCGTTCTGGTGGGGAGCTGCGCGCTGCTGGCCCTTATGGTTCGTCCGCTGAGATAGTTAATGATGGCATCAGGAAAAGATTTGATTTTCACCGGCAGAAAACCTGTTTTGCCTTAAAATACAAAAATTTAGAATAATTTTTACTTTAGCCATTGCATTTTGTTATTAAATAACAAAAGATAGCAGTTCATTCGCGCACTTAGAGCTCTTAGTGCTAGATCATCGCATCACAGCAAAAATGTCACCGCCGAAAGAAGGTTTTTGACGGGGACTTTTTGATTTCACCGGTTTTTCCCTTAACGATCAATGACCAAGGAGAGTTCGATGAAAAAGAGACTGCATGGAGTGATGGTGGTAGGGCTGGCTCTGCTGCTGGCGGTACCGGCGATGGCGGCGGATACGATTAAGATCGGCTTCAATATTCCCCTGACCGGTGATATCCCGGAAGTCGGTGAAGGTTCAAAAAATGCGGCGGAGATGTACCTCGAAGACATCAACGGCGCCGGCGGCCTGGAGGTTGGCGGCAAAAAATACAAGCTTGAGTTTATCTACATGGACAACGAGTCTAAGGCTGAATCGGCGGTTAATGCGGCCCTCAAGTTGATTGCTCAAGAAGAGGTTGTGGCGATTATCGGTCCTAACTCTTCCAAACAGGCGGTTCCGGCCGGGGGAACCTGCAACGATAACCGTGTGCCGATGATCAGTCCCTGGTCGACCAACCCCGATACCACCAAGGATCGTCCCTGGGTCTTCCGGGCCGCTTTTCTCGACCCCTTCCAGGGACCGGTGGTCGCCGACTTTGCCGCCAAGAAGTTTGGCGCTAAAACGGCGGCGGTGCTCTTTGATATCTCCAATGATTATTCTAAGGGGCTGGCGGAAATCTTCAAGACTTCTTGGGAAGCCAAAAAACTCGGCCCCGTGGCGGCCTTTGAATCTCACGGCACCAAAGACCAGGATTTCTCTGCGCAGTTGACCACGATTATTGCCGCCAAGCCCGACTTCATCTTCGTGCCCGACAACTACAACCAGGTGGCCCTCATCGTTCAGCAGGCGCGCGACCTGGGTTATAAGGGCCCCTTCATGGGTTCCGACGCCTGGGGGACTCCCGACTTGATCAAGCTCTGCGGTGAACAATGCTATGGCCAGTACTTTTCGACCCACTATGCTGCGGCTGGGGCCAAGGGCGCGACCAAAGTCTTCATTGACCGTTACGTGCAAAAGTATGGTGCCGAACCGGCTGATTATGCGGCTCTGACCTGGGATTCCATCGGTTTGCTGGTCGAAGGCATCAAGAACGCCGGGGTGGTTGAATCGAGCCCGCGCAAGATGCGCCAGGCGATTCGTGACGGTTTGGCTTCGATTACATCCTTCGATGGTATCACCGGCTCGTCCAAGTTTGATGCGCAGGGCGATCCGATCAAGTGTGCCGTGGTGGTTAAAATCTCTGACACCGGAACCTTTGTTTTCGAGGAGTCGGTCTGCCCTTGAGGCGTGTCCACCCCTGAGTTAAACGCGTGGGAGCCGGGTGGCTCCCACGCGTTTGTGGTTTGCAGGCATTTTTTCATGACCCGCTCATCCCGGCATGATTCGAGGAAAAACTGAAGTGGATTTCATCTTTCAAAATATTTTGAACGCCTTGCAATGGGGAAGTTTCTACGCCCTTATTGCCTTGGGTTATACTCTGGTTTACGGGGTTTTGCGCCTGATCAATTTTGCTCATGGCGATGTCTTTATGGTCGGCGCTTACCTTGCGTTTTTCCTCGCCACTTTTCTTGTTGGCCCCGTCGTTGGGGTTTCCCCGGCCATGGCTTTTGCCATTACTGTCCCCTTGACCATGGTTCTGACCTCCTGCGTGGGGGTCACCCTGGAGCGGATCGCCTATCGCCCCCTGCGGCGCAAGGGCGCGCACCGGCTCTACGTCGTCATCACCGCCCTCATGTGCGGCTTGATTCTCGAATATTCCAACCTGGCGGTACTCGGCGCCAGTCGCTTGAAGTTTCCAGAATTGCTCGAAAAACACATCTGGAATATCGGTGGGATCACCCTGACCAACCTTAAAGTTCTGGTCATTGTCACGGCAATTGTGGTTTTTGTCTTTTTGCAGTGGGTGGTCACCCGCACCCGGATCGGTATGGCGATGCGCGGTATCTCCTACGATAAGTTTGCCATTCCGCTCATGGGGATTCCCATTGATACGATCATTGTTTTTACCTTTATCCTGGGGTCAGCTTTCGCCGGGCTGGCCGGGTTGCTCTTTGCCATGAGTTATCCGGTGCTGGAGCCGTTTATGGGTATGCTCATCGGCTGGAAGGCGTTTATCGCCGCGGTGGTCGGTGGTATCGGCGACATCAAGGGCGCTTTTGTCGGCGGCTTTCTCCTCGGCTTTATCGAGGTGGGCGTGGTTTCTGTTTTTCCTTCGACTTATCGTGATCTGTTTGCCTTCACCATTTTGTTGCTGATTTTGTGGATGAAGCCGACCGGGCTGTTCGGCGTGCCGCAGTCGACGAAAATATAGTCGGGGAGAATCGCGATGAAGCAATATTCCCTCAATATCCTGCTGGTTCTCTTCGCTGTCGGCCTGCTCTGTGCCTCGTATTTTGGCCTGATGGACAGTTATATCGCGATTGTGGTTATGACCATCGGCATCAACATTATGATGTCGACCAGCCTGAATCTGGTCAACGGCAACATGGGTGAGTTTACCTGTGGCCATGCCGCCTTTATGTGCGTCGGCGCCTATGTGTCATCGGTTCTTTCGGTGTGGTGTTTTGGTTCCAAGTTCGGTGAGGCGCTGCTGCCGGCCTGGTCGGTTCTGTTCGTTTTTCCGGTTATTTTACTTATCGGCGGGGCGGTGGCGGCGGTTTCCTCCCTGCTGGTTTCGGTGCCCTCGTTCAAAACCCGCGACGACTATTTGGCGATTATCTCCATCGCGGTGAATTACATGATTATTTCGGCCCTGGAAAACATCGATTTTGTCGGGGGGTCGCGCGGTTTTCAGGGGATGAAAGACACCGTCTGGGCAATGGTCGATATTTTCGACGGGCCCTGGATGCTTTTCTGGGTCATTAACTTCACGGTTTTCACTGTCTGGGTGATCCGGCGCTTTATCACTTCAACCTACGGCAAGGGGGTCAACGCCATTTGTCAGGACGAAGTTGCGGCTGAGATCATGAGCGTTAACACCAACAAGATTAAAATTATCAATTTTATGGTCGCCGCCGGGTTGGCGGGCTGCGCCGGAGGGCTTTACGCCCATATTATCGGTTATGTTAATCCGCAGTCGTTTAACATTCTTAAATCGACCGAGGCGCTGGTCATGGTCTACCTTGGTGGCATGGGGTCGCTTTCCGGCGCTATCCTCTCGGCGATTATCTTTACCGGGCTCGTCGAGGTGCTGCGCTCCCAGGCGATCATTGACGGTTTGCTCTCACCGGTGACCTTTTTTTTCCCCGACTGGGAGCCCTCGGCCGGGGTCATCAAGTGGGTGGTGATTCCTTTGCTGCTGGTGATCGTCATGCAGTTCCGCTCCGAGGGAATTATGGGCAATCGTGAACTGAGCGATCTCTTCCCCCGCTTGAAAAAATATTACAGGTTCAAATAATGACAGAAACAGGGTTAGAGACACAAAAGGCTCCCGTTCTCGAAATTCGTGGGCTCACTCAGCGTTTCGGCGGTCTTACGGCAGTCAACAATTTTAATGTTGAGCTGCATGCGGGCGAACTTAACGGACTGATCGGCCCCAACGGTGCCGGCAAGACCACAGTTTTTAATCTGGTCAGTGGCTTCTACCAGCCGACGGAAGGTCAAATCTTTATCGATGGCCAGCCGACCGCCGGCCTTAAACCCCACAAGGTCACCTCCTTTGGCGTTGCGCGCACTTTCCAGAATATTCGCCTGTGGAACGATATGTCGGTGCTCGACAACATCCGGGTTGCCCAACACTACTGGCTGGGTTACGGCTTTTTTCACAGCGTGCTGCGGGGTAAACGGTTTAAACAACGTGAAGCGCAAATTGCTCAAGAGTCGGCCGCGTTGCTGGATGTTTTCGACCTCAAACGTTACGCCGACGAATATCCGAAAAACCTGCCCTATGGCACCCAACGTAAGCTCGAAATCGCCCGTGCTCTGTCGACCCATCCTAAGTTACTGCTCCTCGACGAACCGGCGGCGGGGCTTAATTCGGGCGACGCCAAAGAGTTGATTCGGTTGGTGCGCTGGATTCATAGCACCTTCGACGTCACCATCTGGATGATCGAACACCATATGGACGTCATGATGGAACTTGCGACCCAGATCAAGGTAATCGATTTTGGCGAAACCATCGCCGCCGGCACGCCCGAACACATTCGCAATCACCCGGCGGTCATAACCGCCTATCTGGGAGATGAGAATATCTGATGCTCTTAGCGGTTGAAAATCTCGCAGTCAAATATGGCAACATTCAGGCGCTGCACGGGGTCAGCTTTCATGTCAATGAAGGCGAAATTGTCACCCTTATTGGTGCCAATGGCGCCGGTAAAACCACCAGCCTTTATTCCATTACGCGTTTGCCACCTCCGGAAGCCCCGCGTGTGGTGGCTGGAGATATCCGGTTCAAGGGTCAATCGATTCTCAAGACCCGGCCTTCGGATGTGGTGAAGAATCTCCACCTCGCCCTCTCACCTGAGGGCCGCCACATTTTTGGTAACCTGACGGTGATGGAAAACCTCAAGCTGGCAACTTACTCCCGTGAAAAGGGGGCCGATCTGGAGTCGGAATATGGCCGAATTTTTGATCTCTTTCCCCGGTTGAAAGAGCGTCGCAACCAACGCAGTGAGTCCCTCAGCGGCGGCGAACAGCAGATGCTGGCGGTTGGCCGTGCCCTGATGACCGGCTGCCGGTTATTGCTCCTCGATGAACCCTCCATGGGCCTGGCCCCGGTGCTGAAATACGAACTCTTCCGCAAACTCAAACAGCTCAACGAGGAGGGGATGACGATTTTACTCGTTGAGCAGAACGCCAACCTCGCCTTGCAACTCGCTCACCGAGGCTATGTGCTCGACACCGGCACCATCGTCGCCGAAGGCTCTGGCCAAGAGCTGCTCGGTAATCCCGAAGTTAAAAAAGCCTATCTGGGTGGTTGAGTCACAACGGAGGGCAGAGCAATGACCCGTGATGATCCGCGTCAAAAATGGAACCAGCGCTGGCGTGAACGGCGTGGCGAAGAGATGGTTGCCGATTCCTGGCTGCTGGAAAATATTCCGCTGCTGCCGGTTGGCAAAGGGCTTGATCTCGCCTGTGGCCGCGGGCGTAACAGTCTTGAACTGGCGCGGCGCGGTTTTTCCATCTGTGCCATCGATTATTCAGCAGAAGCCCTTGAACAGCTTCAAGTCGCAGCACGCCGGGCCAATCTGTCCATTGCCACCCAGGTTTGCGATCTTGAACAGGCTCTCCCAAGCTTGGCCCCAGATTTTGATCTGGTGCTCTGTTTTTTTTACCTGCACCGCCCGTTGTTGCCCTGGATGTTGCAACGGGTCAAACCGGGTGGTTATGCGATTCTCCGCACCTTCAGCAGTGCTGGAAATTTCCCGCCTGGTGACCTTGACGCACAGTTTGTCTTGCAACCGCAGGAATTGTTGTCGATCTTCAGTGGCTGGGAGATCCTGCGGCACGAAGAGGGTCTTGAACCCTCACGCAAAGGGGGTTCGCTCGCCGGTATTCTGGCGCGCAAACCCCCTTTATGAGCTCTTTTCTCAGAGGGACACAGGTTAAAATTTCCCGTATTCCGCATCGTCGAGGTTGATAACCCTTGCTGCCTTTTGCTGCTGGCGTGGCTGGTTGGCCAGGCTGTTCCAGCCGTTGGCTTGCAGGCGCGGCTGGGGTTTGCTTTTGGCTGCCGGCGCAGGGCTGATTTGTCCGACAGGCGCTTGCTGGTGGTGTACAGCCTTAATTTTGAAGCGCATGAGCATCTGCTGTAAATGTGCGGCCTGACTCGACAGTTCTTCGGCACTGGCCGCGCTCTCTTCGGCGGTGGCGGTGTTCTGCTGGGTGACGATGTCGATCTGTTCGATTCCCTGGTTGATCTGGGCAATGCCACCGGCCTGTTCTTCTGACGCGCTGGCGATTTCGGCGGCCAGGTCTGAAACTTTGGTCACCTGTTGAGAAATTTTCTGGAGCGAATCGGCGGTTTCGCTGGCGATCTGCGCTCCATTGGCGGTTTTCTGAACCGAGCCTTCGATGAGCTCGGCTGTTTCCCGTGCCGCCTTGGCGCTGCGTCCGGCCAGATTCCGCACCTCTTCGGCAACCACCGCAAAGCCTTTGCCATGCTGACCGGCGCGGGCCGCTTCAACGGCGGCGTTCAGGGCGAGCAAGTTGGTCTGGAAGGCAATTTCGTCGATGACTTTGATGATTTTGTTGATGTTCTGACCGGCCAGACTGATTTCATCCATAGCCCCGACCATGCGTTGCATCTGCTGATTACCCGTGTCAACCGCCTGTTGTGCTTCATCTGACAGCAGGTTGACCTGCTGGGCATTGGCGGCATTTTGCCGCGTCTGAGCGGTCAGTTCATTGAGGGAACTGCTGATCTCCTCCAAGGAACTAGCCGATTCCGTAGCCCCCTGGGACAGGGATTGGGCCGAATCACTCACTTGCACGCTGCCTGAACTAATCTGCTCACCCGCGGTTTGAATCTGCTCCATCACCTCGTTCAACTGAACTTCAAGTTGTTTCAGAGCCCCGCGAATTTCGTCCTCTTTATCACGCGGGCTAATCTCAAAGGTGAGATCCCCACTGGCCAGTCTTTTCAGGGCATCAATCATTTCGTGCTGCAAGCTCTCGGCAAAACGATCCATGGCCTTGGCCATGCGACCGACTTCGTCGCGTTGATCCATGTTGAGGCGCGTGGTCAGATGCCCCTTTTCCATTGCTTCGATCATTTCAACCGCACGGTGCATGGGGCGTGAGACCATGCGTGCCAAAAAGAACACCAGCCCAATTGAAACACCTATGGCTGCAAGCAGAACCGCCATCACCGACCAGAACACCTGGTTGATTGCCGCTTCCAGATCGTCAACATAGAGGCCACTGCCAATAATCCAGCCCCATTTAGGGTGGAGTTTGACATAGCTGATTTTGGGCTGAGGCTGGTCGTGGCCGGGTTTTTCCCACTGATAGTTGACAAACCCGGCGCCGGCGTTTTGGGCAACTTTGACCATTTCCATAAACAACGCCTTACCATCGGGATCTTTTTTGGCCGACAGATCCTGACCTTCAAGAGCCGGGCTGATGGGATGCATCACCATTTTCGGTTGCGTGTCATTGATCCAGAAATAAGCGTCATCGCCATAGCGCGTGGCGCGAAGGGCGGCCAAGGCCAAAGCCTGGGCCTCTGCAACACTCAGGGTTTCACCGGCTTCACGGCTGTAATGGTCAATAATTCCCCAAGCGGTTTCCACCGCGGTTTGTAATTCATTCCGCCGCCCTTCATAGAGGTTGTCACGATATTGCCCATAGAGCCACAGGGATGTCGCGGTGAAAATAATGATCAGCACGCTGGTGACCAGGTAGATTTTTTTGCCGATGTTCAAATGTTTAATGCGCATTTTTTTCGCTCCTGTAAAGGGTCAGCCTGCCTTGGGCAGGTCGGGAATAGATAGATCTTGGTGGTGCATGGGATTGGCATTTGCTACCGGTGAGGTGTCGCGTTGAAAAATTGTTTTGACCCGCTGGTAAATTTCGCTCGATGGGCATTGGTGCAGGGGCGGATCAAGCGTGGTAATGGCGCCGCTCAAGGGCAGGGAGACTGGACTGACCAGCATGAGTTGTAGCCGGGGATATTTTTGCCGCAACTTTAAGAGCAGGGCCAGGAGTATGCCTTGTGTCTGAGGGTGATTGATCAACAGCATGTCAGCCGCAACCAAGGTGCTGTCCTGTTGCAGTAGCCAGTTAATCGCTTCAATTTCGTCGTCAAAAGAAGTTATGGCAAAGCCTGAAAGATGCAACAGAAAACCGATGTTCGATAAGCTGTCGCCCGAATTATCGGCCACCAGAATATGTTTTTTGTTGCTCATGACCTGCCTGCTTAGAAAAGTTAAAGACGAGAGCAGGCAGAGCAATCTTGGTGCCAGCTAATCTCAAGTTATTAAATAATTAAAATGATTGTATTTTTAACAAAAAAGAATGGAAGTCGTTTTGAAAGGGGGTGTAACTAAAAGAACGCCGGTAGCGGCAGAAATATCGCAAAAGTCCCTGATCTCGGGATTTGAAGCCAGTGTGGGCAAACAAACACTGTCACCAGCTGCACACCCCTCCAACGGGGTGGTTTTGCCAGCAGTGCATCAAGGCTTCGTATCCTGCTCAATAGTTACCGAACTTTTTTTAAGGCGTTTGTTCAGCGCCGGGCGCGAAATCCCGAGCAAGCTTGCGGCAATGGTTTGATTACCGGCAGCGCGTTTCATGGCTTCGGCCTCCAGCAGCTTGCCTGCTTCTGCCAGGCTGGGCAGAGTCGCGCCGAAAATCAGCTTCTGTTCAGGGTCTTCCGCCAGGTTTCTGGGTGCGCCCTGGGAAATTGCAGCGCGAAATGCGCGCATGGAGAGGGTTCCATGCGTGTGAGTGGCCATGGCGTCAGCGACCATGGCCGCCAGTTCGCGCACATTGCCGGGAAAGGCATAGGTGGTAAGGAGATTTGGCAACTCGGGTGGATAGGTTGGTTTTGTGCGTCCCAGGTTTTGTGCCTCGCGCTCGAGGAGATGGTTAAGCAGCAAGGGAATGTCGCCCTTACGTTTGCGCAGGGGGGGCAATTCGAGGCGATGAGCGGCCAGACGGTAATAGAGATCGCGACGAAACTGACCCGCTTCGACGGCGGCTTCCAGCCTACTGTTGGTGGCCACCACCACGCGAATATCGGCCTGGCGTGGGGTGTCGGCTCCCAGAGGCAGGTATTCACCTTCTTGCAGCAGACGCAATAATTTTATCTGCGAAGCCAGACTCAGGTCGCCAATTTCATCTAAAAAGAGTGTTCCGCCACGCGCCGTTTCAACCATGCCGGGCCGGTTGCGCTCTGCGCCGGTGAAAGCTCCGCGCAGGTGGCCGAAAAGGGTGTCGGAAAAAATAGTATCGTCAAGGCCGGCAACATTGAGCGCCACCCAGGGTGCCGCCGGTTGGCGCAAACGGTGAACCGCGCGGGCGAAAAGTTCTTTGCCGGTGCCGCTTTCGCCGCAAATGAGCACCGGGTGCGGTCCTGGCGCTACCGCCTCAAGATAGTGGCACAGATGAAGCAATTGGGGGTCGGTAGTGACGATCTCGGCAAAGACGGCCGGATTTTTCAGCGGTTGATTTTGAAATAACCTGTTGAGCTGGCGGTTTTCTTCCTGCAATTGCAGCATCTTGAAGGCCCGGCGGATGGCGGCCAGCAGCTGATCTTGCTCGACACTCTTGACAAAATAGTCGAAAGCACCCAGTTTCATACAGCGTACCGACAGCGCAACCTGGTTGATCCCGGTCAGGACGATAACCGGTAAGTCCGGGTAGCTGGCTACAATCTGGGGCAGTAGTTCATCGCCAGTGATGTGCGGCATGGTGATATCGAGAAGTACCAGATCCGTTGGTTGCCGCGCCAGCATCGCCATGGCCTTGCGGCTGTCGCTGCAAGTGCGGATTTGCGTGACTCCCACGGAGCGTTCGATAGCCACGGACAGGCCGCGCAGCCAGCTGGGTTCATCATCGATCAGTAGCACTGAAAAATTAAAAAATTCCTTCATCATTTTGATCTACTCGCCGGAAGTTGCAGCAGGATGGTGGTTCCTTGCCCCGGTTCGGAATGAAACTCCAGCTTGCCGCCATGCTCGCGCACAATGCGTGCTGAAACCGACAGACCCAAGCCGGTGCCGCCCGCTTCACGGCGGGTGGTAAAAAAGGGGTCGGTAATGTAGGGCAGGTTTTCAGGGCTGATGCCACAGCCTTCATCCATCACCCTTATTTCGACGCAGCGGGCCTGCGGATTCCAGCGGCTGTGCAGGGACAATTTTGCGGCGCGGTTTGGCAGGGCCTGGCAGGCATTGACCAGGAGATTAACAATAACCTGTTCCATGCGGTGCGGATTCCCTGTGATCGGGGGCAGGCGGGTTGCCAGGCTTTGGCTGAAATGGTCCGTTGCTTTGCGAATTGTCGTGTGTGCCAGCCGCAAGGCCTTGGCGATGGAAATATTCAGATCAAAATCCTGGGTTTTTTCATGGCCGTCTCGATACGCGAAATCTTTCAAATCTTCGACGATTTCGCGGATGCGGCGTGCGCTGTCTTCCATTTCCGTTGCCAGTTGTGGTGCCAGCTGGCGGGCGCGGTTGAGGGGCAGCCCGCCGATTCTGACTTCGGGACTGAGATGTGCCAGTTCAGCAAGAGCATCATGCAGAAGGTCGCGCAGGGTCTGAAGGTTGAGCATAATTAAGCCATTAGGGTTGTTGATTTCATGGGCGACTCCGGCTGACAACTGACCCAGAGACGCCAGCCGACTGGCACGCTCGCTTTCTTTGCGCAGGCGCATCCTTTCGGTAATATCTTCAAAAATCAAGATCAGCCCGGCTTGTCCGGACATCTTCTCCGCGTTACGGGCATTTGAGAGGCTCAGAATCCGCGCTTTATTGCGGTGGTCCGTGTAGTTTAATTCAAAATTTCGCAGGGGCTCGTGGAGGATCCTGTGGCAGAGTTCGGAGTCGAACTGTGTCAGAAAAGGACAGGGGGCACCGATAATTTCAGCGGCCGACAGGCCGAACAGTTGCTGCGCGCCCCGGTTCCACAGCTTGACCTGCTGGTGGTGATCCAGTTCGATAATTGCCAGGGGCACCGCCTGAAACAGGGCATCGAGGGTGGCATGGCTGGCATTGAGCTGGCGACAGGCATCTTCAAGCTCGTGGGTGCGTTTCTCGACCTCCTGTTCGAGGGACTGCTGGTAGCTTTGTTGCAAAGATTTCAGTCGACCGCGTTCGATCCCGCTGCTGACGGCGTGACTCAAAACGTCGAGGCTTAAAATCGGTTTGGTCAAATAATCCGTCGCCCCACGGCGCAGGGCTTCGACCACGTCACGAATGTCGTCGGTTCCGGAAATGACAATTACCGGAATGTCGGGCGCTGTTTTGCGCAACACCTCAAGGGTCGCCAACCCGTCGAGTTCGGGCATGTACAGGTCGAGGAGAATTAGCTCTGGCTGCTCGCGGGCCGCTAACTCTAGCCCGTGACGGCCTGATGCGGCATCAAAAACCACATAGCCCAGGTCTTCCAAGAAGTCACGATAGGTGACGCGCAGGGCCTCCTGATCATCAATTACTAAAATTTTCGCTGGTTCAGTGACGATGGGCACGGTTTGTCTCTGATTTTTGGGTTGGAATCGGTTAGCGCGGCGGAGGGACAGTTACCCGAGTGTAGCAGCTGAACGCCGAAGGACAAGAGGGGCGTGGATGACAAGAGAAAAAAGCCCTTACGCACAAGGGAGCGCAAGGGCTTTTGAGCCGGTGAAAACCAGAGTTTTTATTCGACCGTCACTTTGGCGTCTTCGATGATCAGGGCATACTTGTAGCCGTAGCCAAAATCTTTATCGAGGCTCAATGTTCCTGAAACCAGCACAGTATCGCCAACTTTGGCTTCGGTAGCGCTGGTGACGGTAATGTCGTTGGTGCCGGCGGCGGCGTCACCGCTGCCATCCTGAATGTGCAGCCAGTTTTTGCCCATGATCTGAGCGTTGTATTTAACGACCTTGCCGCGCAAGGCTACTTCTTTCCCGGCTAGCTCGGCTTTGCCATTATTGATTTCAGCCACGGTTTTGCCGCCTTCGGCCTTGGCGATACCTTGCAGATCGATATCGGCCGCTGCGGTCGCGCTGACTTTCGTATCGGGATGGCCTTCAGGCATGGTCGCATTCGGGTCAACGCTTGCAGCCGCTGCGGTCGCATTGGGGTTCAAAACGGAATCGACGAAATAGACCACTTCAAAATCACGGTCGAGGGATTTGCTGTGGTAGTTGTTCATCGGCATGCCTTCGGGGACGATGACGTCATCGCCGACGGCAACGCTGAATTCGGGGGCTGCCGCCCAGATTTTCTTTTGACCATCATCGACCTGAACATAGGTGTAGCCTGCGGCATTCATGGTTTCGACGACCTTTCCGGTTACGCCACCGGCTTTGGGTACTTCAGCCGCTGGTTGACTGGTTGCCGCCGGAGCCGCAGCCTGGGGAGCTTCTTCTTTTTTACTACAGGCCGAAAAAGAGATGAGTGCCAGGCTGGCAACGAAAAAGATAAGGACTTTTTTCACGATGGATCCTCCAGTAGCTTTAGCTTTAAGTTGTTTACGCAATGGCCATAAACGGCCGGTTTTTGACAACCTGTGGAAGATACCACAAATGAAAGTGCTGAAACAAGATGCCAAGCGCGGGATTTTTTACTATCTCAGTGGTCTCACTTTACTCCCAAGTCACCGTGCCCGAGATCCCCATTCCACGGGCCGCATACCCCGCTTAGCTGTCGCTGTCCGGGCGACAGTTACGCGTTCCATGGTGGCCTCGGACTGGTCGCTTTGGGGTTTTTCCTGAGCCGTTTTATTCGCTACTTTTTGCGCAAGCATCATGTTTAACCACTGATTGAGCCTTCTGTTGTTTTGACTGCTCGCCTGGATCAAGATTCCCGTGCGACGCGTGAAGGTCTAGATTTTGCCCGGCAGGCGATCGTAAAGCTCACAGAGGTGGTGCAACCTGGGGCCGGCATCACTGGTCAGGCTGGCGAGTTGTTCGGGCAGCATACGCCAGTTCCAGTTGCCATCGGCAACGCCGGGCAGGTTCATGCGGGCCTCGTTGCCCAGGGACAGCAGGTCTTGCATGGGGATAATCGCCAAGCGGGCCGAACTGGCCAGGGCGGCCCGAATCAGCGGCCAGGGCATTTGGCGGCAGGGCGAATTTAGATAGTCGCGCACCCGCTGTTTACCGGCGCCGTCGAGAGCCTGCCACCAGGCCAGGCTGGTGGCGTTGTCGTGAGTGCCGGTAAAAACCAGGGCATTGCGCGGGTGCTGATGGGGCAGGTAGGGGTTGCGGGCATCAGAATCGAAGGCAAACTGCAAAATTTTCATGCCGGGGAAACTAAAATGATCGCGCAGGTTTTCAACCTCGGGGGTGATGACCCCCAGGTCTTCTGCGATTAAGGGCAGCTGGGGGAAGTCTTGAGAGATTCTGCTAAAAAAATCAGCGCCGGGGCCCGCTTGCCAGTGCCCATTGATGGCCGTTTCTTCGTGTGGCGGAACGGCCCAGCAGGCGACAAATCCACGGAAATGGTCGATGCGTAGCAGGTCAAATTGCTGGAGGTTCCAGCCTAGTCGGGCTTTCCACCAGGCGTAGCCATCAGCCGCCATGAGTTCCCAGTTATAAAGGGGATTCCCCCATAGCTGGCCGCTGGTGCTGTAATAGTCGGGTGGTACGCCCGCGAGCAGCCGTCGTGCACCGCCGGCGTCGAGTTGGAAAAGTGATCGGTTGGCCCAAACATCGGCGGAATCGTAGGCCACAAAGATGGGCAGATCGCCGATGATTTCTACCCCCCGGTGGTTGGCGTGGGCTTTTAAGGCCAGCCATTGTTCAAAGAAGACAAATTGCAGATATTTTTCAATGCCGATTTCCGCCGCCAGACGGGTGCCATGCTCGTGAAGGGCGGCCTGGTGACGATCACGCAGGGCAGCGGGCCAGTCACACCAGCTTTTATGCTGCTGGTCGGTGCGCATGGCGCGGTAAAAAGCGTAATCATTCAGCCAGGCAGCGTGTTGCTGACAAAACTGATCAAAAGCCTGGCGCCTTGGGGGAGTGGCCAGAAAGAAATTCTTTGCCGCACGCCGTAAAAGTGGGGTGCGCAAGCGGCGGCACTGGTCAAAATTAACACGTTTTTCCGCCGCCTGATGCGGTGGTAGATCGGATCTTTTTAAGTCGCCCACTTCGGCAAGTCGATTCAAGCTGATGAGGTCAGGATTGCCGGCAAAGGCTGAAAAAGCACTGTAGGGGCAGTCGCCATAGCCGGTTGGCCCCAAAGGCAGCAGCTGCCAGACACTTTGTCCGGCGGCGGCAAGGTGTTCGATGAAGGTAAAGGCTTCATCGCCAAGGGTGCCCAATCCTTCGGGGCCTGGCAATGAGGTTGGATGTAAGAGCACGCCAGCTTGGCGATGAGTCAGCATGTGATTTATTTCCGTTATTGGGGTTGGTCTGTAACGCAGACGTATCGGCACCTATTTCAGGAAATATCCGGCGACGCGCCATTGTTGATCTGGCGACAAGGCCAGAATGACGGTTTCGATGACCTCCGGGCGCAACTTGAAAGAGGAGTCGTATGTCAGGGTCAAGTAGTGGCCGTCAGGCGCACCTTCGGCCCAGGTTGCGGTGCGTGCGTCTTTGTGGGCGCGCTTGAGCAGGGCGCCATATTGGTTGCGCATCGCCGGGGCCTGCTTGAGCCAGACTTCGCGCACCACCTTTTGTTGCAAAAGCTCCGAGGCCATGTGCCAGGCGTCGCCGTAGCGTTCTGCGTCGACGGCCGTCAGAAAGGCTGTGGCGGCAGCGGTGCCCTGGGCCAGAGTTTGCTTGTCTGGGCGGCTTTTAAAAATTGGAAAAATGAGAATTGCAGCGACCGCGAGCAGGGCAACAAAATGAAAATGATATTTTTTAGGGATCAGCATGCGCACCTCAGCGATAAGAAGTTCTGTGTAAACTGGCAGACGAAAGACAGCGTTTGTCCTTCTATTTTGCCAAATTTAAAAGATTGGACAGGAGTTTTTTGAGCGTTGCCAGCCGGTAAGGCTTCTGAATGAAACCGGCCAGGCCCTTGCCGATAAATTTTTGCGTGACTTCTTGTTCGTTGTAGCCACTGCTCATGATCACACCGAGCTGTGGATACCGCTGGCGCAGCTCGCGGAAACATTTTTCACCATCCATGTGGGGCATAGTCAGATCAAGGAGCACGCAGCGGATATCCGCATGTTCGGACAATTTGTTCAGGGCATCCCGTCCATCAGTGGCGGTTATTACCTCGAATCCCAGTTCACCGAGCATTTCAGCACCGACGTCGCGCACACTTTCTTCATCGTCAACCAGGAGAATTTTTCCACTCCCCTGATAGGAGAGTTCCGTTTCAATTTCCGTGAGCGCGGCAGGTTGTTCCGATGTTGGGAACAGAATCTTGAAGGTGGAACCCTGGCCCGGTTCGCTGTAAACCCGAATCGCGCCCTGATGGCCGCGCACAATGCCGAGAACTGCCGACATGCCCAGCCCGCGTCCGGTAAACTTGGTGGTGAAGAAAGGATCAAATAATTTGCCAAGGGTCTCTTTGCTCATGCCACAGCCGGTATCCGCAATTTCGAGACAGGTGTAGTGTCCGGCGGGCAGGTTTTCGGCCAGCCAGATAGTGCGTAAATATCGGTTGTCGCAGAACATACTGGTTGTCGTTATGCTGATAAAACCGCTGCGTGCACTAATAGCTTCTGAGGCGTTGATCACCAGGTTCATGACAATTTGTCGAATTTGGGTTGCATCGGCCATGATACTTGGCAGGGGACGATGCAGATTCAGACGGAGCACCGCATTTTTTGAAATAGACACTTCCAACATGTGCAGCATTTCTTCCAGCAGTTCATTCAGATCGATGCGTTCAACTACAAATTTGCCTTTGCCCGAATAAGCGAGCATCTGCCGCGCCAGATCGGCGGCACGTTCGGTCGATTTCTCGATGCGTTCAATATTGATCAGGGCCCCAGACCCCGGGTTAAGACGTCTCTTGGCCAGTTCGGCGTTGCCGATGATGGCGGCCAGCAGGTTGTTGAAATCGTGAGCGATCCCGCCGGCAAGTACGCCGAGACTTTCAAGTTTTTGGGTTTGCAGCAGCTGGGCTTCAAGCTTGCGCTGTTGTTCGTGTTGTTGAACCTGTTCCGTGATATCGCGGGAGATGGACAGGATACAGGGGTCTTTATTGATCTCGATCAGCCGCGCCGCCATGAGACCAATAAGGGGCTGTCCGTCTTTACGCCGGAAGTTGGCCTGAAAACCATTGATTTCGCCCTGCTCACGCAGGAGTTGGAGCATGCGCTGACGATCTTTATCGCGGCACCAGATGCGCAGATCCCGGGAATCAGAGCGCCGCCCGATAATCTCGGCCTCGCTGTAACCAAGAATGGCAGTAAATCCTTGGTTGACCTCGATGTAAACGCCGTCCGCCATGCGATTGATGGCAATCGCGTCGGGGTTGAGTTGGAAGGCACGCGAAAATTTTTCTTCAGAAAGCCGTAGGTCTTCTGCAATTTGGTAGCGCACGGAAATATCACGGATAAAGCTATGCCAGCGTAAATCCGGCGACATGCGACTTTTCATTTCGATGGGAACGCGGCTGCCGTTTTTGCGCATGAGTAGGCGTTCGCTGGTTATGATCTGTCCGGCGTGGAGCAAGTCATAACGGAGGGGATTGCGTTCAAGATCGTCGGCGGCGAAGAATGTTGCGATATTAAGCGCGAGCAGTTCACCAATTTCATAACCCGTCAGGTTGGCAGCACTTTGGTTGGCGCTGAGAATCCGTCCGACCTTGTCAACCGACAGAATAGCGTCAGGTGCCATTTCGACCAGATCAAGAGCAACTTCAACCAAGGCAGGGACATGCTGCTGTTGGCGGGCAGCGCTTAATTCGGCCTCTAATTGCTTAATCCGGCGCTGCAGGGCGTCAACCCTTGTCTGGTGGTCTGATGTCGACATGGCAATCTGCTGGGAGTTTGGGAGTAAAAGAAAACACGGATGAGACTAACACAAAATCCCCTGGGCACACAGGCGAATTGCAAGGGGCGGTTATTTTTAGCCGGATAAATTTCAAAGGCTGGCAAAAAATGATTTATTTGTTAGTCTATGTCGCGGAGGGCTGGTGCAGGTCTTTGATCCGGAGCCGGAATTCGATGCTGAAAATCTCTTTTTTACGTAATATTTTGTTGATTTCGCTTTTTTTCGCCCTGGCTTTTCCCCTGTACGATTTTCTTTATCTGATCCCCGCCTATCAGACTTTGATGATCAAAGAAGTTGAAAGCGATGCCGTTCGTTTCGTCCGTTCCTTGGTTATTGGCAACCACCTCGATGAATTTGAACTCGAAAAAAACAAAATTCCACCCACCCTGATTGAAATGGTTAACGTGCTGCAAAGCGAACAGATGATCGTTAAACTGCGAATTTTTTCTCCTGTCGGCGAAATTGTCTATTCGACGGGAAGTAAAGAAATCGGCACGGTTAATGACAAAAATTATTTTGTTGATATTGTCGCTAAAGGACAAAACTATTCAAAAATGGTCAAGCGGAAAACGGTGACCGCCGAGGGTATCCAAATTGATACAGATCAGGTTGAAACCTATGTCCCCCTGGTTTTTGACGGGCATTTTCATGGGGCGATGGAGGTTTATTATGATGTTTCCTCTGGCCAGAATCAATTGCGTCTTTTGTCTTACAAATCTTTTTTTACCCTTTTGTTTGTCGCCCTGGGCTTGTTTGGTACCACCTTACTGGTTCTGTCGCGGGCCTATGAAACTTACCAGGCCCGCGAACGCGCTGAAGCCTTGCTGAAAGAGGCCAACGAGGTGCTTGAAGCTCGCGTGCGTCAACGCACCGAAGAATTGTCCCAGGCCAACCAAGCCCTTTCGGCTGAAATTAGTGAGCGCCGCAAAGCGCAGCAGGCTCAAAAAAGCGCTTACGAACAGGCCTTGGAAGCGCGGAATCGCATCAATGCCATCATCTCTTCCGTGGCTGATGCCATTCTGGTGACGGATGAACAGGATCGTCTGGTGCTGATTAATCCGGCCGCTGAAACCCTGTTCGGCGTCCAAAGCAAAGCGGCTGTCGGTGCACACCTCCCTGAAATTATCGGATTTGATTCTTTATTGCTGCATATATCCAAAGCCCGGGTTCAGTTAAAAGATAAGGGGTTAGTCGAGTTCGATTTCAGCATGGAGCTCGAAGATCAGGAAAGAGTCTATCAGGGCCGAACTTCGCGCCTGCTTGATGCCAGTAAGGTGACGAGCAAAGGCTTGGTTTTGTTGATTCACGATGTGACGCGTGAACGCCAGATCGATCGCATGAAAAGTGAATTTGTTTCTATGGCCGCGCACGAATTACAGACCCCCTTGACCATGGTGCTGGGCTACAGCGAATTACTGCTCGATCCGAGCAAAAACTTTGCGGCCGAAGAACAGAGAGACTTTCTGCGGATTATTAATGACAAGGCCATCGAACTTTCGCAACTGGTCGATGATATTCTCGATCTGTCGCGCATTGAGGAAGGGAAGGGCCTGCATCTGACCTTCCGCCCGCTGTTGCTGGGGCAGATTTGTCAGCGGTTGGTCACCCGTTTTGAGCGCGAGCATCGCCAGCACCGCTTCTTACTCGACCTGCCCAAACAGGAGCCAAGCGTTGAAGCCGACGGGGTGCGCTTGATGCAGGTGGTGGAAAATCTTCTGAGCAACGCGGTCAAATATTCGCCCGATGGCGGGCTGATTCGCGTTACCTTGCACCCGCGGGAAGATCGCTTGCAACTGGATGTGGTTGATCAGGGGATTGGCATGCGTGAAGAGGAAAAAAACCGCGCTTTTGAACGTTTTTATCGCGCCGATGCATCGAATACTGCCATTCGTGGGGTTGGGCTGGGTCTGAGTATCTCGCGATACATTGTCAACGCTCATCGGGGTGATATCCGTATTTTCAGCAGCAAAGGGCAGGGCACCCGGGTTGAGGTAAGCCTGCCTCTGACCCAACCTCCGGAGGCCTGACACCGTCGACCGGTGCTGGAGAAAACCTTCACCACCAAAGGGATTGAGCCTTGTTCCTGACCTCTGATGATGAAGGTTTTTTTACTCTCAGCCCTTGGGCCCGCGATGACATTCTTTGCATTTGGTTGGGCCATTCTGGGCCTTGTGACAGGATTTGCACCGCTGGTGAAATGCGTCTTTTGCCGTGGGAATGTCAGCGGTGACGCCATGACAGCTGCGGCAGGCAACCGGGGTTGCCTCTGCCGCGGCCTGATGATGGCAGGTTTGACATGCGGCCACTCGCCCCTGGTGGGCCGCATGGTCAAAACTGACTTCACCCATGGAGGCTGGCAGTTTTACCGCTTCGGGTCCCTTGTTGACCGCCGCCATCACCAGCGCCGCAGAAAACACCAGGCATCCAACAACCAGCAATATACTCATCTTTCTCATCTCATCCTCCTACAGGACTCTTTAGCCGCTCATTCGGCTTGAGGACAGAGTTTCATAAATAAATTTTTTAATCAGTAGCTATCCATAGTAAAGTCGCTGGATGTCGGGTCGCAATTCAATAATTCAGGGCAGTTAAGCCGCCTATGTCGACATGAGAAGGGGGGGGAAATTTCAGCGAAGGCGCTGAATTTGTCGGTTAGAATGGTTTTTTGCTAGACTCTCTTCAATTCTTGTCGACCGCAGTTAAACTGCAGGAGTCGCTCACAATGAAATCAGCGCCACCGTCGGTTGCCATCGATGGCGAAAAAATTCGCCACATCCGTGAAACGGCTCGCCTGACCCAGCTGTATGTCGCCAAGGTCGTCAATGTCACCACAGACACAGTTTCGCGTTGGGAAAATAATCGTTATCCAACCATACGCCGAGATAACGCCTTAAAACTGGCCGAGGCCCTGGAGGTTGAGCTTGCGCAGATCCTGAGAGCGGAAGAGCCTGAAAGCTGTCTGCCTGCGCCGCTTGGCCCCAGACGTGCAGGGGCGCTGAAGCTGGTCTTGTTCGGGATTTTTTTAATCGGAGGGGCGGTTGCGGCCTGGTTCTTTTGGCCCTCCGGATCGGGGATTCGCTCTGAACTGGTGCGGGTTGAGCGTTTTCTGCCACCTCAGGTCGCGCCGGGAACACGAGTGCCGGTTCATCTGCGGCTGGAAGCCGACACCAAAGTAACCGGCTTGATTCTGCGTGAAAATTTTCCACCGGGTTGGATTCTGGTGGAAGCTGATCCTCCCCCGACCAGCCTCGACAACCTCAATGGCAGCGTGCGTTGGATGACGCGCCACCCGCAGCAACTAAAACAGATTGTGTATCTGTTGGAGGCTCCAACCGCGGTGAGTGCTGGGGCGTTGGTCAATTTAGAAGGTGAAGTCGTCGCTAACCCCGAAGGACAGAATCTGTCAATTGTTGTCGTTGGAGAGTCAAGTTTGCTGGTTGCGCCCTATCACTGGGCCGATGAAAATGCCGATTTAACTATTGGCGATGGGGAAATTCTCGATGTGTCCGATCTGGTAGATCTGTCGGACAATATTCATTTCGGCTGGAATGAGATTGAAGCGCTGTGGGATGCCGGTGCTTACCGCTTTGACCTTGAGAAAAATCAGTTTGTCCCCCTTAAAACACCGCCACCCCCAGACTCTTGATCGGAAAAATTCTGCCCCCTCAAGCCCCTGTAACCCTTCACATCATGAGACCAAGATGGTGCAACGAATTCGAGCAGTCCACTTATCATGTCTTGTTAGGCGTTATGCGCTCACTAAGCGTAAAAAGAATGCCAAATCGGTAAGATTCAGGCCGCCGGTTTGTGAGGCTGGGCTGTCATGTCCACGCCCAATGCGCGCATGACAGCGAGCATTGTTTTCAGGGTAGGGTTTCCTTGTTCGCTGAATGAGCGATAAAGCTGCTCACGGGACAGCCCGGTTTCTCGTGAGAGTTCAGTCATTCCCTTGGCACGGGCAACAACGCCCATGGCCTTGGCAATGTAAGCAGCATCCCCCGTTTCCAGCGCATCCGCAAGGAATACCGCAATACCTTCTTCACTTTCCAACGCTGCCGCCGGATCGTAATCATAAATGAGTTCGTTCATGTTTTTCTCCCCTGCGCCGCCAGTTGCAGCGCGGTGTCAATGTTTTTTTGCTGACTGTTCTTATCGCCGCCACACAGCAGCAAAATAAACTCGTTACCATGCTGATAGAAGTAAACCCGATAACCAGGGCCGTAGTGAATTCTCAATTCACTGACTCCCTGGCCTATTGGCTTAACATCACCAGGTAGTCCATTTGCCAGACGAAACACCCTGGCGGCTATCAAGGCTTTCACGCGTTGATCTTTTAATTTGTGTTGCCACTTTTGATAGGTGGCGGTTTGTTTGATGTCGAGCATAAATGATAGTAGTTTATAAACAACACAAAAGACAAGCCATTTTATGGCTGGTGACTTTTTGATTTTTCGGGAATGTTGGAATTCAAGATCAAATTCTTTCACCCTTCACTTCTGAGCCAGACCAAGATGGTGCAGCAAATTCCAGCAGCCCATGAGTGCGACGCCGATTCCGGCGAGGCGCAGCAGCCACATACGGCGCGTGCGGGTGAGCAGGCTGGCGGTGGTGCCGATGAAAAACAGGCTGGGCAGGGTGCCCAGGCCGAAGGCCAACATGATGAGGGCGCCCTGCAGGGCGCTGGCACTTTGGGCGGCCAGCAGAAACATGGCGTACAAAAAGCCGCAGGGTAAAAATCCAAACAGCATCCCCAGGGGCAGGGCCTTGACGGCGGTGGGTAAGCGCTGTAAACGGGCGCTGGTACGACTTAAATAGTGAATGGGTGCCGCAAATTCGAGGCGTGCCAGGCTTAAGGGGCGAAATAGACCGGCCGTGCCGAGTCCGGCGAAAATAATCAGCAGATCGGTGCCGATGAGCAGATAACGTCCGAGGTTCGGTACGCTGTGGGGAGACACTAATGTCGAGCCAAACCAACCAACCATCAGCCCGATAAGGGTGTAGCTGAGGGTGCGCCCCAGATTGTAGAGCAGATGAAAATTGAAACCGGCATGACGCCCGTTGGCCTTCAGCCCCAGGGCACTGACCAGGCCGCCGCACATGCCGATACAGTGTCCCGAACCGAGGAGCCCGGTAGTGAATGCCAGGGTATAAAGGGGGTCGAAGTTGATCATTTGTTATTCCAGGGGGGAAAACCTGCTCTCGTTTGCGGCAGCTCAGAGCTTTTTATCCGCTGTGATCCTCTCTGCGCTGGTTTCATGGCTACGCGTCTGGGGAATGTCATCATCGTCGTCGAGCATGCGATATTTTGCCCCTTCGATATCGTCGAAAGCGCCGCGCTTTACCGCAAAAACGAAGAACAGCCAAACCCCGGTACCGATACAAAAAGAGAGAAAAATCAGTACATAAATTGTCAGCATTTAAGACGTCTTTACTTTTTTGAGTTTGAGAGAATTTAACAAAACGCCGATGGAACTCAAGGCCATGGCGGCGGCGCCATACACCGGCAGCAGCTTGCCGCTGGCCGCCAGGGGGATGGCAATCAGATTATAGCTGAATGCCCAGAATAAGTTTTGGTGAATGACGCGCAGGGTTTTCCGCGCCATGATCAGGGCCCAGGGCAGCAGGCGCAGGTCGGGGCGCGTGAGGAGAATCTGCGCTTGCTCCAAAGCAATATCGCTGCTGCCCACCAGGGAACAGCTGACATTGGCCGCAGTGAGGGCTGGAGCATCGTTGATGCCGTCGCCGGTCATTAAAACTTTATGACCCTGTTTTTTTAAGTGCTCTATTTCCGCTGTTTTTGCCGCTGGGGTCAGGGACGCGTGCCATGTGGTTATTCCCACTTTTGCCGCTATGCGAGCGACGGTTTCTGGTTGATCGCCGGATAGCAGCAGGCATTGATAACCCTGGCGATGAAGTTCGGCCAGAGTCTGGGCGGCTTCGGGTCGCAAGCGGTCGCGCAGCAGAATGCGGCCAAGATAGTGCCCGCGGTGGGCAATATGAACCTCGCTATCGCCACTCGGGGTGCTGAAGGATGGGGCCATTGAAATTTCCTGGGATTGCAGAAAAACAGCGCTGCCGCCAAGCAATTGCGCGGCTTTGCTCTCCAGACCGCGGCCAGTGAGCTGTTGCACATCGGGCGGTGATTCAAAGGCCAGTCGGCGCTCTTTGGCCAGCGCGACAATACCGGCAGCCAAAGGGTGTCGGCTGCCTTCTTCGAGGCTCGCCGCCGCGCGCAGTAGCGCGTTTTCATCGCCGACAGCCTCAAGAGCAATAATTTCGGGCTTGCCTTCGGTGAGGGTGCCGGTTTTGTCGAAGGCCAGGGTTTGCAGGCCTGCGGCGGCTTCGAGAATATCGCCGCCACGAAAGAGCACGCCCTTCTCCGCTGCCGTGCCACAGGCGACCATGACCGCCGTTGGGGTCGCCAGGCCGAGGGCGCAGGGGCAGGCGACCACCAGAACGGTAATTGCGTGGAGCAAGGCATTGGCCGTGCCTCCCCAGTAAACGAAGGTACCTGCGGCGATGAGGAGCACCAGGGGAATAAAAATGCGTGAAATGCGATCTGCCTGGGTTTGAATCGGGGCCTTACGCGCCTGGGCCTGTTCAACCATGCGTCCAATGCGGGCAATAAAAGAATCTGCCGCCCGTGCCTCTACTTGCAGGCGCAGCAATCCTTCCAGATTCTGCGTTCCCGCCAAAACTGCGTCGCCGGGTTGTTTAAGCACCGGTCGCGATTCCCCGCTGACGGCGGCTTCATCGACCTCAGAGATCCCTTCAAGCACCAGTCCGTCAACCGGGAAACGATCCCCCGCCGCAACCTGAATCTCTTCGCCTACTTCGAGGAGGCGGCTGTCCACCTGCGTTGAACCTTCTGCTCCAAGGCGGGTAGCCTGGAGGGGCGTCAGTTGCAGCAGACGATCGACGCCCTGGGTCGCGCGATGTCTGGCACTGTTTTCAAACAGCCGCCCGGCCAGAATCAGGGTGACAATCATCGCCGCTGAATCGAAGTAAACCTCCTGCCCCCGCGTAAGAGCAAACAGACTGTAAAAGTAGGCGGTCAGCGAGCCCAAAGCCACAAGTAGATCCATATTGGGGGTGCGGTTGCGCAGGGCAAACCAGGCTCCGCGTAAAAAAGGGTAGCCCGCGTAAAAAATAACCGGAGTGGTAACCAGGGCGGCAAAGAGTTGCAGTAAAAAATGGGTGGTGCGATCAATGCCCTTGAAGTAACCGGCGTAAAGGGCGATGGAAAACCCCATGAGTTGCATGGACAGAAAAACTGCGGTACCGAAACGTAGCAACAGGCTGCGCTGCTCGCGATCCATGGTTTTTCCGAGCTCGTTTTGACTGAAGGGACGGGGCAGATAGCCGATTTTTGTCAGCTGGCGACATAGCTGTGCGGCGCTGGTTTGCGCTGGATCAAAACCCAGCAGCAGCCGATGGGAGGCGTAATTAACCCGGGCGCTCACAACCCCGGTTTGCTGTAACAGATAGTTTTCAATCAACCAGATACAACTGGCGCAACGGATGCCATCGATGATCAGGCTGATGCTCGACCCCTGGGGGGTGATTTCGATAAAGTTTTCAAGATAGCTGGGGTCAAACTGGTTGGTGTAGGATTTTTTTACCCGGCCCGGTGCCAGATCCGGTCGGCGATAAAAGCCGGCCAGGCCTGCATTGCGAATAATCAGCCAAGCCCCTAGGCAACCGGTGCAGCAGAAAGAATAATTCTGACCTTGGATCTCTTCGCTGACGAGATCGGCGGGCGAAATTTCCAGTCCGCAATGGACACAGTAGGCGCGGGTTGGCTCCATATTAAAAATTGATCAGTAGTTGTCGACTGATCCGTGCGCCCTGCAAGGCAAATTCGACCTGGACAGGCAAACTGCCGGTGATGATTTGCGGCAGATCAACGCGGTAACGGCCGACACTGATTTCAACCGCGGGCAAGTGCAACACTTTTTTTTGTGCGCTCAGGTAAAGGGTTAGTTCGCCCCTGGCCTTTGCGACAGGCTGTTCGTCGGCATCGACGAGGGTGAAGTGCAGTTGTTGGGGGCTCATTTCGGTACGCAGCTGCCAACCCTGACGCACAGCTGACTGCTTTTCGGCCTGGGTGTGGGTGTATTCGAGTCCCTTGCTGTAATAGGCCTGATCAGAGATGCGACTGCCGGGGGTGCCGGCCTGACGCCCGGCCCAGATCAGAAAGAGAATGAAGCCTGCAATGAGCAGGATAATGAGGAAAATTGAAATGTGGCGGTTTGGTGTCGACATATTTTTTTATTAATCAGAGTTGGGGGTAATCAGGGCCTGGCTTTGGGCAAGAATTTCCGTGGAATTCTTCAAATAAAATTCTACCTGCCAGGAACCTGCGTTTGCCGGGCTGATGAGGATAAAATCGAGTTTACGATTCTCGCCGGGCTTTAAGCTGATGTCGTGGGTCTGGCCTTTCAGCTGCACGTTTTGCCGACTTTGCGCATCTTTGGCTTCAATCCAGCAAGAAATCTCTTTGGTGGTGCGATTATTGACCCAGGCGTTGAAAAAATTCAACTGATCGCCGTTGGCCAATTGACGACTGGCCGCCTGATGGGACAAGGAAACCTTGAGGGTTGCCGGGGATTTGGTGTGGATAGCGACGAACAATAAAAGCGACAGTCCGATGGCGAGGCCGGCCAACAAGAGGGTTCGGAAATTGAGCAGAGCCCGCCAGCTTTGGCCCACAGAGCCGAAATGATAGCCGATGAGACCCGGTTCACCACGTTTGGCCATGACCTGCCGGCAGGCGTCGAGGCAACGACCGCAGTTGATGCATTCAATCTGATCGCCCTGCCGGATATCTATACCCATGGGGCAGGCGCGCACACAGGAATTGCACTGAATGCAGCGCGGTTTTTCCGCGGTCGGCAGACTCAAACTCAGGGTGCCGCGTTCGATCAACACGGTTTGAAAGCGTCCATAGGGGCAGAAGTCGCGGCAGATAGCGCGACGCAGCCAGGTCAAGTCGAAATAAACTGCCGCAGCGATGAGCAGCAGGGTTCCCAGGGCAACCGGGTGCAGCTGACCAGTGAAAAGCTGGGCGAAAAAAGTCTGCGGGGCCAGGAAGTACAACAGCAGATTGCTGCCAACCAAAAGGGCGAGGGCCAGGGTGATGAGGTGCAAGAGCAAACGTCGCCAGGCTTTGCCGGTGAAACGATTATTGGTCAAGCTCAGCCCCAGGCGACGGCCCAGCCACTCATAGAGATCGCCCAGAGTGGTCTGCGGGCACATCCACCCGCACCAGACCCGACCGCTGACCAGGGTGCCCAGGAGGAAAAACAGGATCAATGTCAGGCTGAAGATCAGGAGGAGATAGAGTTCTTCGATACGGAGAACGGCGCCGAAAAATTCAATGCTCAGGTTGGAGAAATTCAGGCGTAGCAGGCCGACCTGATTTATCTGACCAAAGGGCAGAAACAGAATTGTCAGGGTAACAATCCCTTGCCAGCGCCGCCGCCAGGGCCCCAGGAGACGGACATGTGATGCCGACAAATTTTGTGACATGGAGACTTTCCGGGCGGGACACTTCATCATGCCCCGCCCGCAGAGGGTATTTAAAGTTGCAGAATATACGCGACCAGGCTGTCGATCTCCGCTGGCGTGAGACGTCCGGCAAAAGAAGGCATTTTGCCGCCGCGCCCGCCGCTGATAGATTCATGGACCGCTGCCGGGTCTTTGCCGTAGGTGTAGGAACCGGTCAAGTCGCTGCCGAAGCCGCCCTTGCCCTCTTCCCCATGGCAGCCGGCGCAGTTGCTGGCGAAGAGTTTTGCGCCCGAAGGGGCGGTTGAAGCCGCTGGCGGAATAATGTTTTTCGGCGCGTTAACGACCGGATCTTCGCTTGAATAGCTGGTGTTGTAGGCTTGCATCTTCGTTTGAAATTCCTGACCCGAGCTCCAGCCGCTGAAGAGATAGTACCCGCTAAAAATAACCGCCCAGAGGATCAAGCCATAAAAGAGCACATAAAAATAAATCGGTGGCGCTTTTTTACGATCTTCAACAATACCATCTCCATGCTCATCTTGCTGGTTTAAACTCATGGCCGCTTGTCCTTTCTCTTCTGATGCTCAGGGGCATCATCATGCATCATATGATATTTGGCTGCTTCTTTTTTGTCGCGATTGGCCGGTTTGTAGGTGCGGTAGACAATCAGGGCAAAAACAATCAGCATCGCGAGGGTCACCCCCATGTAGAGCAGGAAATCCCCGTTCATCAAGGATGATCCTCCGCGCTGACATAATATTTAACAAAATTTGTCAGCTGCCAGACTTTGTCACTTCCGAGGCTGGCAAAGCTTGGCATTCCCCCTGCGGGGACGCCGTTATAAATAATACTGAAAAGTTCATTTTCGCTGTAATTGGCCCCCACCAGTTGCGGGCCAATATCGCCTTCATGATAACGGCCGTGGCAGGCGGCGCAATTGTTAAGATAAAGGGCTTCAAACTTTTCCAGCTCTTCGTGGTCGACATTGGCGTAGGGGTTGACCAGCTCGCCGACAATCTCGGTTTTCACCGTTTTGCGCCAAGGAATGTCGCTGCCCAGTTTCTGCAGGTAGGCAACAATGGCGTCCATATCGCTTTTACCCTTGAGGTCACTGAGCTCTGCTGGGGTTGTGGGAAAACCGAGCACCTGCATTTTGCGTTCGATCAATTGCGGGTCTAGGGAATTGTTTTTTAACCAGGCATAATCGGGCATGTTCGAACCGGGAACCATGGCCCGCGGTGAATCCATGTGTTTGTAATGCCAGGAATCGGGATATTTTCCGCCCAGCCGCGCCAGATCGGGACCGGTGCGTTTGGATCCCCACAGAAAAGGCCGATCATAGACAAATTCGCCTGATTTGGAATATTCACCATAGCGCAGCACCTCTGTTACCAGGGGGCGCACGGTCTGGGTATGGCAGTTGTTACAGCCTTCGCGGATGTAGATGTCACGGCCCTCTTGCTGCAACGCGGTGTAAGGGATGACGCTGTCGATTTTATCGGCAGCGGTATTCACCGACAAAAAAGGGATAACCACGGTGACGGTGGTACCGATGAGAATGACAAGGGTTGCCAGAATCAGAAAAATAATCGGGCGCTTTTCCCACATGGCTCAGGCCCTCCCTTCAGCAGTGGCGCCTGAGAGAACAACTGCTTCCCCGTTGCGGAAGGATTTGAACAGATTGATGATAAAGACCAGCACTCCGGCAAGGAAGATGACGCCGCCGATGGTACGTGCCCACCAGAAGGGATACATTTCCACCATAGTTTCCATGAAGGTGTAGGTCAGGCTGCCGTCAGGGTTCATGGCGGTCCACATGCCGGCTTGCATCACCCCCGCGATCCACAGGGAAAACGACCAGATCAGCTGACCGATGAGCACCAGCCAGAAATGCAGATTGGCCAACTGAACACTGTAGATCTGCCGACCATAAAGACGCGGTACCAGATAATAAATACCGGCAAAACTGATCATGGAAACCCAACCCATGGTGCCCATGTGAATGTGCGCCGGGACCCAGTCGGTATAGTGAATAAAGGCCGAAAAGGAGCGAACCGCCTGCATCGGACCTTGCAGGGTTTGCAGGCCGTAGAAGGTGATGCCCAGAATCAGGAATTTCACCAGATAATTTTCGCGCATCTGGTGCCACTGCCCTTTCATCGACAGGTAGCCGTTGATCACCGAACCCCAGGAGGGGGCAATCAGCATCACTGAAAAAGCCATGGCCAGGGTCTGAATCCAGTCGGGAACCGGTGTCCATAGCAGGTGATGTGCGCCGGTCCACAGGTACATGAAGATCAGCGACCAGAAGGCAATAATCGACAGCCGATGGCTGTAAATGGGCACTCCGGTCGATTTGGGCAGAAAATAATAAAACATGGCCAGGGGGGGGGCGGTAAAAGCCATAGCGACGGCGTTGTGGCCGAACCACCAGTGAACGTTGGCATCGTTGGTGCCCGCGTAGGCCGAGTAGGATTTAAAGAGGGTCACTGGCACCGCTGCCGAGTCGACCAGATACAGAATGGCCACCCCGACAATCGACGCCAGCATGTACCACAGAGAAATGTACATCTGTTCTTCTTTGCGCTGCATAATCGTCATGATAATGTTGATGGCAAAAGCAACCCACAAGACCACAATCATCACATCCAGAGGCCATTCCAGTTCATGATATTCCTTGCTGCTGGTGAAGCCCATAAGCAGAGTGACGGCTGCGGCAATGATGGTGGCATTAAATAAATACAGCTGAAAAGTTGCGAGCTTGTCACTCCACAGGCGAATTTTGCACAGGCGCTGAACCATATAAAAAAAGGTCGCGAAAATCATGCCGACGCCCCAGCCGTAAAGACCGGCGTTGGTGTGCACCGGACGTAGGCGACCGAAGGTCAAATAGGGTGGCAGATTGAACTCGGGGTTGGTCATCTGGATGGATGCCATCACACCAACCAGAACTGCGACCAGCCCCCAGAGCAGGCTCCAGTGGACGAAACTTTTCACAATGTCCGTGTTGTACTGCTGGTTCTGCATAGGGCCTCCTTGTGATGATTCCCGTTAGCCGGGATTTATTGGCGCAAAGTTTAATCGAAAGTCAGGGGATGTCAATGAGAGAAAAGGAATAATAACCCAAACGGTCATGATTTTAGGTGTCTGGGCGGAAACTGTCAAACATAAAAATACCGTATCCTGATAAATCTCTGGTTGACGCTAAAAATAATTCTGTAACTTATTGAAAAAATGATCTAAAAGGTAGTGCATGGGTCTTGCGAAAAAACTTTTTATCTATACCGGAAGCGTTTTGCTGGCGCTGCTGCTGGTCACTTTTGGCCTGCTGGAAATGCGTCAGACGCGCTTGTGGCGGCAGTATTTACAAGAACAGCACCTGTCGGCGGCCCGCTTTGCCACTCCAGAAATTTTGAAACGTTTTCGGGGTGATTTTCATCGTCTGCCGGCGCAGCAGGCGGGTGATGCCCTGGGCACTTTGAGTTTCAGCCCCGATCTGATGCGTTTTGAACTTTATTCCACCAGTGGTCATCCTCTGTTTGTGTCTTCGATCTTTCCCGGTTTTAGTGCTCAGGATCTGCCTGCCGCAACGCCGCTGGATGCGGCGGAAAACACCTTGAAATATCGTGTGACCGCCGACATGAACGGGCGTCCCGTTCTTGATGTCAGTGTCCCCGCATTCAGTCCGTCGGGGACACGTTTGCTGACGGTGCGTTTTTATTATTCTTACCGCAGTGTCGAGCAGCTACTGGCAGAAATGCACCGTGATTATGTTACCATTGCTGTTGGTGCCGCCCTGGTTTCCCTGCTGCTGGCCGCTCTGGTGGCGCAGCGTCTGACCCGACCTCTCAACCAGTTGACGGAAGGCGCCCGGGCCATTACGCGTGGCGAGCTGGAGACCCGCATTCCCCTGCGCGGGGCCGATGAATTGACCATTTTGGCCTCGGCTTTCAACGAGATGGCCTCCAGTCTGGGGACCAGTCGCGCCGCATTGACCCAGCGCAACCAACAACTGACTCAGGCCAACGAAGAACTTTTGCGCATTTATGAACGCCTGACGCGGGCCGAACGTCTGGCCGCGGTTGGCCAGGTTGCTGCCGGGGTTTCCCATGAAATCGACAATCCGGTCGGGATTATTTTGGGCTATGCGCAACTGATATTGGAAGATTTGCCGCCCGATGACGCCCTGCGTGATGATATTCAGGCGATCATTGATGAATGCCTGCGGTGTAAGCGCATAACCGGGGGCCTCTTGAGTCTGTCGCGCACTGGTGCCCGTCAGTGGGAAGCGCTTGATCTCAAAGAGCTGGTTGAAGCAACCTGGGCGTCGTTGCAACCCCAGAAACTTTTTCGTTCAATGACTTTTGACCTGGTGGTGGAATCTGAGGTGCCGCGCTTGATCGGCGACGCGGATCGCCTGCGTCAGGTGCTGGTCAATTTGTTACTCAATGCCGCTCAGATGCTTGCGGATAACGGGCAGATTCGTATCACCCTGGCAACACGAAACACTTACGCCGAGCTGCTGGTTGATGACAATGGCCCCGGAATTGCCGGGGAGCAGAAGTCGAGGGTTTTCGAGCCCTTCTACTCCACCAAGGAAAAGGGCAAGGGGACAGGATTGGGGCTGGCCATTTGTCGCAAGCTGATCGAAGAACATGGTGGGCAGATCGAAGTTCTTGATTCTCCCTTGGGGGGGGCACGTTTTAAAATAACCCTGCCGTGCGCTCTTAAGCAGATACCCGAGCTGGAAGCATGAAAACCTTTGACAATGGGCCGGGTGATTTTTAGAATGCCCCAGCAATTGATGCCAACCTATGGCGAACGGACAAAATAAGAATGCAAAGAGTAACTGCACTGGTTCAATCTGACATGCAGGCCGTTGAAGAGCGGTTTCGTAAAAATCTCTCTTCGGATGTGCCCCTCATCGGCCAGGTCGGCGAATACCTTCTCGCCAGTGGTGGCAAGCGCATTCGTCCCATGCTGCTACTTTTATCCGCCAAACTCTGCGGTTATGAGGGCGAACATCATATCGAACTGGCCGGAGTGATCGAGTTTATCCACACGGCGACCCTGCTTCACGATGATGTGGTCGATAGTGCCGATTTGCGCCGTGGCAATCGTTCGGCCAACGCCGTCTGGGGCAATGAGGCCTCGGTGCTGGTGGGGGACTATCTGTTTGCCAAGTCTTTTTCGGTGATGGTGCGCTGTAACAGTCTGAAAATCCTCCAGATTCTTTCCGACACCACGACCATGATGGCCGAAGGTGAAGTGCAACAGCTGCTGAATACGGCCGATCTGGAGGTGGACGAAAAGCGTTATCTTGAAGTCATTCGCGACAAGACCGCAATTTTGATTGCTGCTGCGTGTCAAACCGGCGCGGTGCTGGCCAACGCCAGTGCTGCGGAAGAAGATGCCTTGCGCGAATTCGGCCTTGAAATCGGCACCGCCTTTCAGTTAATGGATGACGCCCTCGATTATGTTGCCGATCAGCGCGATTTTGGTAAATCGCGCGGTCACGACCTTGAGGAAGGCAAAATGACCCTGCCCCTGATTCACGCATACGCCGAAGCCGGCCCCGCTGAACGCGCGCAAATTGCTGAAATTGTCGAGCGTGAACAGCTGAGTGATGCCGATCTGGATGTCGTTTGTGCTCTGATTGACAGCTACAAGGGGATTGAATATACCCGCCGGCGCGCCGCTGAACGGATTACGCTGGCGAAAGCATGCTTGAAAGATTTTCCTGCCGGTGAGGTGCGCGACGCCCTGTTTGCCCTGGCTGATTACGTGGTGGCGCGTAACAAATAGCGCTTGGTGCTTGGTGACTTCTTGTCTGTCGTCCAGGGCGGGATTCATGCAGCCCGTGGAATGCCCGTTCCGGGCTTTGCCGCTCGGGAGCTGAAGCCGTTGTTCCAATCGAGACTGCGTGCCGGACGCCGAAGCCGTGACCCCTTCCCCCATCTTGTCCTGTTTGCCATGATGAGCCTTCAGTCTGCCACGGGAACAGATGTTCAAACTGAATTTACATAAGAAAGTCCTCGGTGCTTTCCTGCTGCTTTCTCTGGGGCCGCTGCTGTTGTTGCTGCTCAATTCGCAGCACAGTCTGGGGCTGGTCGAAGATTTGCTGCGCCAGCGCATCACCGCAGCCCTCGACGCTCAGGCCACCGAAGCTCTGACCTTGCGCGCTGAAATGGTGGCGCGTGAAGTTGCTGCTTTTCTCGATCAAGTGGAGACGGATGTCAAGGTTCTGTCGCTGATCGAGCCCGCCGAATCGACCTATCTCGATTTTGCCTGGACGCATGCGCGCGAGGTTTGGTACCGCCGGGGTACCAATAATAAACCGGTGGAGGTGCGCGAGCAGATCATGCTTTATCGTGAACTGAGCTTCATCGATACTCGCGGACAGGAACAGATTCACATTGTCGATGGGCGCCCGGCGGGACAAGGTCGCAACCTTGCCGATCCGGCCAATACCACCTATAAAAATGAAGAGTATTTTCGCCGCAGTATCAACCTGAAAAAAGGCGAAGTTTATGTCAGTCGTCTGGCCGGTTGGTATGTGAGTCGCGATGAACAGCTGCAAGGGGCCGAAACGCCCCTGGAGGCAGTGCAAGGCACGCCCTATCGCGGCCTAGTGCGCTTTGCCACCCCGGTTTATCGGCAGCAGCAGTTACTTGGAATTGCGGTTTTGTCCCTCGATCATCGTCATTTAATGGAATTCACCCAGCACATTTCGCCGACGCCTGAGCGTTATGTCGTCTTTCCCTCTTATGCCAGCGGGAACTATGCCTTTATGTTCGATGATGAAGGCTGGATGATCACTCACCCCAAATACTGGGATATCCGCGGTTATGATCCCGATGGCCGCCTGGTACCGCCCTATAGCCGCGAAACCACAGCCGCCACGGTGCAGGCCGGACGCATCCCGTTTAATCTGCTGAGCGCTGGTTTTATTCACCCTAACTATCCGGTCGTTGCCAAGGCGGTGCGCCAGGGGCTGTCGGGGGTGGTTGACACCACCAATGTTGGTGGGTCGCGCAAAATTATGGCCTACGCGCCGATTCTTTACGCTCAGGGAGAATTCTCCCGCTACGGAATCTTTGGCGGCGTCACCATTGGGGCCGAAGTTGCCAATTTTCATCAACCTGCCTTAACCACCGCGGCCTTGATCCGCAAACAGATCGGCAACTATCTGGCTGAATCCTGGTTTGTCATTTCCTTAACGATCTTGATGGTCATTTTGGCCGCCTATCGCTTATCCCGCAGTATTGTCGATCCCCTCTTATCCTTAACCGAGGGCACCCGTCGTATGGCACGCGGTGAGTTGACCACGCGGGTTGAGGTGCACTCTTACGATGAAGTCGGGGTGCTGGCCGATTCTTTTAACCGGATGTCACACGATTTACATCAGCGTCAGCAACGACTGTTGAAGACGCTTAAAGCGCTCCGTTCCTCACGGCGTGAAATTATTCGCGAACGCAATTTCAAACATACGGTGGTGGAAAATGTTGAAACGGGCATTCTCACCCTGGATGAAAATCGCCAAGTCACCTCCCTCAACGGCCCGGCGCGGCGAATTCTCGGGGTGCCCCAACTGGTTGAAGCCCAATCATGGGTGGAGCTCTTGGCGGGCTGGCCCGAATTGCATGCTCCCCTGGAAGAGGCTTTTGCTTCTCCGACCCAAAGCCGGGGAGACTATATCGCGGTTGAACGTGAGCAGCGCCAGCTGACCTATCGCCTGTCCCTTTTTCCCCTCAGTTTCCGGCGTCAGGCCGGTTGGTTGTTAACGGTCGAAGATCTCACGGAACGAGTGAACATGCGCGAACAGATGGCGCGCATGGATCGTCTGGCATCCCTCGGGCGTATGTCGGCCGGCATCGCCCACGAAATTCGCAATCCCCTGACCGGGGTCAGCCTGCTTCTCGACGAGCTGCACGATCGCATGCTCGGTCAGCAGGCCGATCAGTTGTTGATTCGCAAGGCGCTGGGAGAAATCGAGCGCCTGGAGGTATTGGTCGGCGAACTGCTGCATTTTTCGGCGGCCAACAAACTTCAATTGCGCCCAACGATTTTGTCTGAAGTGCTTGAAAATTCACTCTTTCTGGTGCGCAAACAATGTGAGCGTCAGGAAATTGAAATCACGGTTGCGGCAGTTGATGATCTGCCGCCGCTTTCGCTGGATGCCGATCGCCTGAAACAGGTATTTCTGAATCTGTTCAGCAACGCCATTGATGCCATGCCAACCGGTGGCCGACTGCATATCGATATCCGTTTGCAGTCCAAAAACGTCGAGGTTGTTGTCAGCGACAGCGGTTACGGCATTGAACCCGCGAAGCTGGGCTTGATTTTTGAGCCTTTCTATACCAGCAAGGGTGGCGAAGGCACCGGCTTGGGACTGGCCATCAGTCATAATATTATTTCGGATCATGGCGGAACAATTGTGGTAGAAAGCGTTGTCGGCAAGGGCACGCGTCTGCGCATTTTGTTGCCCCTGCCTGAAGGAGCCTGAGCATGGAAAAAATTCTGATCGTCGATGACGAAGCCTTTATCCGTGAAAATCTCGAACGAATTTTGGCCGACGACGGCTATCGCACCCAATCAACGGGTTCGCCTGAAGAGGCGGTCAGGAGTCTGGCTGATGAAGATATCGGGCTGGTGCTCCTCGATCTGAATCTGGGGGCTAAGAGTGGTCTCGACGTGCTGCGGGCCATGAAGGAAGTCGACCCCGATGTGCTGGTGATTATCATCACCGGCTACGGTACGGTCGAAACCGCTGTCGAAGCTCTCAAGATCGGAGCCTATGATTATATTAAAAAACCCTTTAAGGCCGACGCCATTCACCTGATTGTGAAACTGGCCCTCGAAACTCGCAATCTGCGCCGCAAGGTGAAGCGTCTGGTGCGTGAAGAGAGCAGTGGCATTAACATGGTTGGCAGCAGTCCGGCTCTGTTACAGATCTATCATCAAATTCGCGAAGTCGCCAAGCATGAGACTTCGACGGTCTTGATCACCGGAGAAAGCGGCACCGGCAAAGAGCTGGTCGCTCAGGCCATTCATCAGCTCTCGCCCCGCAGTTCGCGGCCCTTTATCGAAATTAACTGTGGCTCCCTGCCCTATAACCTGCTCGAAAGTGAACTTTTTGGTCATGAGCGGGGTGCCTTCACCGATGCCAAAAACCGCAAGATTGGTCTCTTTGAAGAATCGGACAGTGGCTCGATTTTTCTCGATGAAATCGGTGAAATGGATATGAACCTGCAAGTTAAACTGTTGCGGGTGCTCGAAGATCGCAAAATTCGCCGTTTGGGGGGGAACCGCAGCATCGAAATCAATGTGCGGATTATTGCCGCGACCAATGCCGATTTGAAAGATGCCATCGAGGCGAAAAGCTTTCGTGAAGATCTCTATTATCGGCTCAATGTGTTTCCTATTCATATTCCACCCCTGCGCGAAAGGCGCGAAGATATTCCGCCGCTGCTGAGCTGCTTTTTACAGCGCTTCAGCCGTGAATTTAACAAGGATATGCAGAAATTTTCGCTCCAGGCCCTCGATCTCCTGATGCGTTATCACTGGCCGGGTAATGTGCGCGAACTGCGCAATGTGGTCGAGCGCATCTGCATTATGCACAATGTCGAAACGATTAAACCGGCGCACTTACCGCGCGAAATCTGGGGAGAAACTCCGCAGGCCGAGGTGCCCTTTCGTTATGAAATCCCGCCCGAAGGGATTCTCCTTGATGAGGTCATCGCCCAGGTCGAAAAGGAACTCATCGCCAAAGCCTTCAGTATCACCGGCGGCAATGTCGCCCGCACCGCCCGCATCCTCAACGTCCCCCGCGGCACCCTGCGCTATAAACTGGAAAAGTATGAAATCGGCGAGAATCTGAGTTGATGTTTTGATCAGGGGAAAGGGCAGAGCAGCCGGATCTGCGGGCACTGAAAGGAGAATTTCCAATAATGAAAACTTATCGCAAAGAACTCTGGTTCGATATTCCGACCCGGCGTGAATTCCGGAATATTACGCCACAGGTCAGGGACTGTTTACGTGAGAGCACTATTCAGGAAGGCTTGCTGCTGGTCAACGCCATGCACATTACAGCCTCGGTTTTTATCAACGATGACGAAACGGGGTTGCATCACGATTTTGAGGGCTGGCTGGAGTCTTTGGCGCCCCACGAACCCCTGAGTCGTTATCAGCATAATCGCACTGGCGAAGATAATGGCGACGCGCATATCAAACGCACCCTCATGGGGCGCGAAGTGGTGGTGGCGGTAAGCGGCGGCCAGCTGGATTTTGGTCCATGGGAACAGATATTTTATGGTGAATTTGATGGCCGCAGACGCAAGCGTGTGCTGGTAAAAATTATCGGCGAATGAACCTGAGTTTGAAAGAGAGGAAGCCAAGGCATGAATGAAACCGTTAAAACGGCGAGCTTCGAATATTTAATCAGTTTGGCAAAAGAGAATCCCGAAGGGGGTTACACTTTTGTCCTCGATGGGGAAACCTACCAATTAAACGATGTTCTGGAAATTTCTGCTATTGCCCGTCGTCACGGCTATATTGTTATCTATTGAAATCGCTAAAAAACCTGAAAATATCGGGTAGAGCAGGGTGTTGCTAATTTTGTAGAATGGTGTTATTTTTGAGTTGTTATTTGCCTGTGGAGGCTCTTATGCAACTCGATCTGGTAAGGTCGCTATTTGCCATTTTTGTTGTGATTGTCTCACTGCTGCGGCTGATGTCCGATCACGAGTATTTTCGTTTGACGGCCATGAAGAAAATCTGGGGACGCACGCGGGGTTTACTGTTCCACTTTCTGGTTAATGTCGTGCTCCCACTTTTAGCTGCGCTCTATTTTTTATGTCGCAGTATCACCTCCCACGGGCTTCTCTCCCCACTTTCCCCCCCATTTTAGCCCTCTTTTTTAACCAGATTGACCGGTTTGTCGCAGATGAGGAAATTTCATTTCACCGCTGGCCGTCGGCATTTTTATCTGCTAAGATTCGCCTTTAATTTGTTGACCCCCACGTCAGGACGTATAACCAGATGAAACGCGCCTATGTTTATCTTCAAATTTTGACCGTTTCGCGGGTTTTTCTCGCCGCCGGAGTAGCGATGCTTTTTGCCGCTTTCGGCTTGAATATCCTAACAATTCTGGTAGCTGCCGCGCTGGGCGGACTGGCCGAACTGACAGATCTTTACGACGGCATTCTGGCGCGCAAACATAACTTGACCAGCGATTTTGGTAAATTTTTTGATCCCTACACCGATTCCATTGCGCGCTTGATTCTGTATTTTTCCTTAACTTCGGTGGGGCTTGTGCCCTTGTGGTTGCCCGCTTTCATGGCCCTGCGCGACGTGAGTGTCAGTTACGTGCGACTTTTTGCCATGAAAGAGCGAGTGGTCATGGCCTCGCGCATGTCGGGGAAGGTCAAGGCCTGGGGGCAGGGCGTCGGTTACTTTCTCCTGTTAATTATTGGCCTGCTGCAGCAGTTTGATCTCGACCTTTCAGCTTTGGTCTTTTACCTCGCGCTGTGCGTGCTGCTGATTACCCTGTGGTCTCTGATCGATTACGTCGCCTCTCTCATTCTATTGCTGCGCAAACCCTCAGCCGGTTAGGTCTCGGTGATGAGTCAGCTGCTGTATGTCTTCCTTGCCGGCCATCGACAGCGTCGGGCTTTGGGCCAGTTACAGAAACAGGCGGCCCAAGGTTCCACCGCCGATGTTGATTTGGCCGCTTTAAAACAGCGCGGTGTCAGGGCCCTGGTTTTCGATTTTGACGGTGTCCTTGGCCCCCATGGTGCGCCCCAGCCGGTTGCCCTGGGGCAAAAGGCTTTGACGGAAGCGCAACAAATTTTCGGCGCCGGTCATGTTTATATCCTGAGCAATAAACCGACACCGGAGCGACGCAGCTGGTTTCGCGAAAATTTTCCACACATTATTTTTATCGATGGCGTCCGCAAAAAGCCTTATCCCGATGGTCTGCTGAAAATTGCCGCCCTGGGGAATTATCAAACCAACCAGATTGCCCTGCTGGATGATCGTCTGTTGACCGGCGGGCTTGCCTGTTTGGATTGCGGCGCACGTTTTGTCTATATTTCAAGGCCTTGTGCGGATTATTCCGCGCATCCGGCCAAAGAACTTTTTTTTGCTACATTGCGGAGCATTGAAGCCCTACTGGCGCGCTTTGCTGCCTGAATCTCTATCTGTCTGCTCAGTGTGCTGAGCCGGTTACTGCTCAAGGAGTTTTTTTATGCCCATGTCCAACGATTTCCAAGCCCGCCTGCTTCCCGGAATCAAAGGGGTTGCGGCGCATTTCGGCACCCCTTTTCACGTGTATGACGAAGCGGGTATTCGTCAAACCGGCGCCGATCTCAAGGCGGCCTTTGCCACGCTTGCGGGTTTTCAGGAATATTTTGCGGTTAAGGCCCTGCCGAATCGACGCATTCTGGAAATTATGCGTGAGATGGGTTTTGGTTTCGATTGTAGTTCGATCCCTGAATTGATTCTCAGCCGCGAGGTCGGCGCCCGGGGTGAAGACATTATGTACACCTCCAATAATACCACCGAGGAAGAATTTCACTTTGCCCTTAAAGATGGTGGCTGCATTCTGAATCTGGATGATATTTCCCTGATTGAAAAAGTTCCGCAGATGCCGGAGCTGGTGTGTTTTCGCTACAATCCGGGGCCGCGACGAACCGGTAATTTGATTATTGGCAATCCGGTCGAGGCTAAATATGGGGTCAGCCATGACCAGGTGGTAGATGCTTACCGTTTGGCGCGTGACCGCGGAGCCAAGCGTTTTGGGTTGCATACGATGGTCGCATCCAATGAACTCGACTATACCTATATGGTCGAAACCGCCCGTATGCTCCTTGAAATTGCGCAGATGGTCGAAAAAGAGCTGGGCATTCGCTTCGAGTTTTTGAATATTGGCGGGGGATTCGGCATCCCCTATCGCCCCGATCAACAGGCGTTGAATGTTGCACAAATGGCCCAGGACATCAGCGCTTTGTTCGACGACTTCAAGAAAACCCATGGCTATGTGCCGCGGATGGTGATGGAAAGTGGTCGTTTCATGACGGGACCCCACGGTGCCTTGGTGACCCGGGCGATTAATTCCAAACAAACGTATCGTCAATACATTGGGGTAGATAGTTGTATGTCGGCCTTGATGCGGCCGGCGATGTATGACGCCTATCACCACATTGAGGTGGTGGGCAAAAGTCAAGAACCCAAAGATCAGGTTTACGATGTGGTGGGATCCTTGTGTGAAAACAATGATAAGTTTGCCGTTCAACGCGCATTGCCCAAAATTGATGATGGTGATCTGCTGGTGATTCATGATACCGGCGCCCATGGTCAGGCGATGGGTTTCCAATACAATGGTCGCCTGCGTCCTCAAGAACTCTTGTTGCGTACCGATGGTCACTTTGAACTGATTCGGCGCGCTGAAACCAATGCTGATTATTTCGCCACCCTGAATTTCAGTGCGGATGTCTTCAACCCTTTGTCCTGATGGCGTTGTATGTGTGAAGGACTGATTGGTCCGCTGGACATTAAATCCCTGGCCTTTGGTGGCCGCGGGGTGGCGCGTTTTTCCGGGCGGGTGGTGTTTGTACGCGGGGCGGTTCCAGGTGACCGTTTATGGGCGCGCCTGACGCACGAAAAAAAACGTTACGCCGAAGCCGATATTGAGCGGATTGCCGAGCCTTCGCCGGCGCGCTGCACCGCGCGTTGCCCGGTTTCCGGCCGTTGTGGCGGTTGCCAGTGGCAGATGCTGACTTATACCGAGCAATTGCGTTGCAAAGAACAAATTTTCGCTGATATCCTGCGGCGTCAGTGCGGGGTGGATGCAAAGAAAATCAGCCCCATTCTTGAATCTCCGGTTGAGTGGAACTATCGGAGTCGGGTTCAGTTTAAATGCCAGATGAGTGTGGATGATCACCTATTGATCGGTTTTTATGCGCCCGGCACCCATTCTGTGGTCGATGTTGCAAGCTGTGCCATAGCCGCGCCTGTCTTTAATGCGCTCTTGCCCCTGGTGCGTAGTCGCTTGCAGGACAGTTCTTTGGTTAAGGACATTCCGCAAATCGATATGGAAACGGATGACCAGAATCAGGTACGGCTGATTTTTCACTACACTGGTGAAGATAGCGCGGGTTTGGCCGCGCATTTGAGTCGACTGTCCGCCGACCAACCCCTGTCGGTGTTGATCCAGTCCGGGCGCAAAACATCTTTGCAGCTGGTGAGCGGCAGCCCGCATTTGTCCATTGAAGTAGATGTCCCACCCCTTCATCTGGCTTATGCCGCCGGCGGTTTTGCCCAGGTGAATTTAACCCAGAACCGTCGGCTGGTCACCGAGGCCCTGCGCATGACTCAGCCTCAAGTCGGTTGGCGGGTGCTTGACCTTTATTGTGGAATGGGAAATTTCAGTCTGCCTTTTGCACGCCGGGTTGCCCAGGTGGTCGCCATTGAAGATTTCAATGCCTCCATCGCGCAGGGGCGCGCCAATGCGCGATCTAACCGCATACCTAATATTGAATTTCACGCCCGCAATGCCATGGGGGCGTGCCGGGAATTTGCCGGTGCCGCGGGTTTCGATCTGGTGCTGCTCGATCCGCCACGCACCGGTGCACGAGACGTGATACCCGAACTTGTGCGTCAGGGTGTGAAACGCATCCTTTATGTTTCCTGCGATCCCATGACCCTGGCGCGAGACATGGCCATTTTGTTCGATAACCATTATACCCTGGAGGAAAGTCGCCCCATTGACATGTTCCCGCAAAACTGGCACCTGGAAAGCCTTTCTTTGTTTGTGCGCGAATAATTTGCTTTGTTGTCCCCTGAACAATAAAAGGATAAACCTATGTTGCAATTAAATCAGACCATTGAAACCCAGGGGCTGGAAGCTGTAGCGCGTCAAATGTGCCTGGCTGCCCGCACCGCACCCAAGGGGCGGGGTAAAGATTTGCTCGAAACCGCAGTTGTCAGCAATCCGGAAAAACATCAGATTGCCGAACAGATGCGGGTCATCGGTCGCCGTTGCGACCTGGCTTTTTTTCTGCGTGATGCCGATAATCTCGACGCCGCCGGTTTGTTGGTCTTGTTTGGAACGGCCAAAGAACCCCTGGGCCAGCCCCAGTGTGGATACTGTGGTTTTAAAAACTGTGCCGACATGCAGCAGGCAGGGGGCTTTTGCAGCTTTAATGTCGGCGATCTCGGCATTGCTGTTGGCTCGGCGGTCAGCCGTGCTGCCGATATGCGGGTTGATAACCGCATTATGTATTCCGTTGGCAAAGCCGTACTGGAACTTGGCCTCCTGCCCAGCAAAGTGCGTCTGGTTTACGGGGTGCCCCTGGCGGCTAGGGGCAAGAATCCGTTTTTTGACCGTAGTTGATAGCTGTGAGCGGCTTTTTTTTAAGCAACCCCCCCGCAATTGTGTGCAAAATATGAGCAGACAGCTCCAAAGATTTCGGTGTCAGGGGGAGGAAATTTCTTTTTCTAACGCGCACAAGATGCTGGAAAATAAACGTATTTTTTTAAAAACAGAAACTTGTCGGCTTGGGCACACAAGTTGAAAAAACAGTGCACAGATCTGCTGGATAATGCTATCGTTTGCAGCCATTCCACAGATTCCGTTTTTTAAACCAGGGAGGACGATGATGCGCAAAGTTGAAGCGATTATAAAACCCTTCAAACTTGATGACGTTAAGGAAGCTCTTAATGAAATTGGGATCGAAGGGATTACCGTCAGCGAGGTTAAAGGATTTGGCCGCCAGAAAGGGCACACCGAACTTTATCGCGGCGCTGAATATGTCGTTGATTTTATCCCGAAAATCAAAATGGAAATTATCGTTGGTGATGATCGGGTTGAACAGGTAGTTAATGTGATTGCCGATGCCGCGAAAACCGGGCGAATCGGGGATGGCAAAATTTTTGTAACGCCAATTGACGAAGTTGTACGTATTCGCACCGGTGAGCGCGGCGAAGACGCGCTTTAACCGATAGAGAGATAACCCCTTAATTTCAGCGCAGGAGAATACCTCAGATGACAGCAAAAGAAGCGTTAAAATTTGCCGCAGACAACGGCTGCAGAATGGTTGACTACAAATTTCTCGATTTTGTCGGGGTGTGGCAGCACTTTTCGACCCCCATCACTGAAGTCAGTGAAGACACCTTCGAAGAGGGGATCGGTTTCGATGGCTCTTCCATTCGCGGCTGGCAGCCGATTCATCAGTCGGATATGCTGCTGGTTCCTCAGCCCGAAACCGCCAAACTCGATCCTTTTATTGAAGTTCCGACCCTGAGCCTGATCTGTAACGTTGTCGATCCGATTACGCGCGAAGGTTACAGCCGTGACCCGCGCTACATCGCGCAGAAAGCGGAAGCTTATCTCAAGTCCAGCGGCGCAGGGGACACGGTTTATATTGGTCCTGAACCCGAATTCTTTATTTTTGATGATGTCCGTTATTCCTCAAGTTCCAATGAATCTTTCTACTGCGTCGATTCCGCCGAAGGCATCTGGAACAGCGGTCGTGAAGAATTTCCCAACCTTGGCTACAAACCACGTCACAAAGAAGGTTATTTCCCCTGTGCTCCAACCGACAGCCTGGTTGATCTGCGTAATGAAATGGTTGAAATGCTCCAGAGTGTCGGCATGCACATTGAGGCCGTTCACCACGAGGTCGCAACCGGTGGTCAATGCGAAATCGATATGCGTTTCGATTCACTGCTGAATATGGGCGACACCCTCCAATGGTTTAAATATATTATTAAGAATGTCGCCGTACGTAACGGGAAAACCGTAACTTTTATGCCTAAGCCCCTGTTTGGCGATAACGGATCGGGCATGCACTGCCATATGTCCATCTGGAAAGCCGGCAAAAATCTTTTCGCCGGCGATGGCTACGGCGGCCTGTCCAAACTGGCCCTTTACTTCATCGGTGGCATCATCAAGCACGCCAAGGCCCTGAATGCCTTCACCAACCCCACCACCAACAGCTACAAACGTCTGGTGCCGGGTTATGAGGCCCCGGTCAATCTCGCCTACTCCAACCGCAACCGCTCGGCCGCCCTGCGTATTCCTAACAGCTCGGGTGAGAAATCGCGTCGGGTTGAATGCCGTTTCCCCGATCCGGCCTCCAATGGTTATCTCGCCTTTTCGGCTCTGCTCATGGCTGGCCTTGACGGCATCGAAAACAAAATCGATCCGGGTCAACCCATTGACAAAGACCTCTACGGTCTCTCGCCTGAAGAAATGCGCGATATCCCCCATGTTGCCGGCAGCCTCGAAGAAGCCCTGAATTGCCTCGAAGCCGATCACGATTTCCTGCTTAAGGGCGATGTTTTCACCAAGGATGTTATCGACATGTGGTTGAGCTACAAGCGTAGCGCCGAAATCGACAAAGTCCGCATGCGCCCCTGCCCGGAAGAGTTCAATCTTTATTTCGACTGCTAGAACTTTACTCACCATGATCATCAAAAGCCTTCGGTTCTTGCCGAAGGCTTTTTTAGTTGATCCAGGTCAAGGAGATGCGTTTGTGCCTGGTTTAAGCTCAGCTCATTCAACCAGCCCCTGAACCTCTGACAGGAGAAACCTCATGGCTCTACGTGAAATGGTGAAAATTGATGAAGAAAAATGTAATGGCTGCGGGCTTTGTGTGCCTTCTTGCGCAGAAGGAGCAATTCAGATTATTGACGGCAAAGCGCGTTTGGTGGCGGATAACCTGTGTGATGGTCTGGGGGCTTGCCTGGGGGAATGCCCGCAGGGGGCGATCAAAATTGAAAAGCGGGCCGCCGAGGAATTTGATGAACATGCGGTCGAGGAAAGGCTCCAACAGATTGGCCGTTATCAGCCTGCCCTGCATCAGGGTCAGCCTGCCACCGGCGGCTGTCCTTCGGCCCAGGTGAAGAGCTTTACTCCAGCGGGTGAAGCGTCAACCGAGACCGCGGGTCAGCGCCCTTCCGAACTGCGGCAATGGCCGGTACAGCTGCACCTGGTGCCGCCGACGGCACCGTTTCTGCGCAAGGCAGATGTTTTGATCGCTGCCGACTGCGTGCCCTTTGCCTATGCCGATTTCCATAAAGATCTGCTCAAGGATAAAGCCCTGCTGATTGCCTGCCCCAAACTCGACGACGGCCAGGCCTACATCGAAAAACTCAGTAAGATGTTTGGTGAAGCCGGCATGAAAAGTTTAACCGTTGCGATTATGGAAGTCCCCTGTTGTTCGGGGTTGGTGGCGATTGTACGCCAGGCCCTGGCTCAAAGTGGGGTAGATATCCCGTTGAAAATTGTCACCATTGGGATCGCCGGACAGCAAAAATAAGGTTTCAGCCTTCCAGATGGGCTTTTTGGTGAAATCATCAATGATGGATAAAGAAACGAAAGACCTGCGTCTTCTGGCGCTTTTTACCCAAATTTATTGCAAACATCATCATGCGGGGCGGGCACTGGTCAAGGCTGATCTTGATCTGCCCGCCACAGACTCTTACCACTACTGCGCCGCATGTG
>Ga0210023_1000072_pt1 | contig 70557 bp, 71 predicted proteins | sample CryGeymeta201524_FD_183987 | JGI IMG/M metagenome (GOLD analysis project Ga0210023, IMG submission 183987) | Groundwater microbial communities from Crystal Geyser aquifers in Utah, USA - Crystal Geyser metaG 2015-24 (SPAdes) (version 2) | ecosystem: Environmental > Aquatic > Deep subsurface >... | reverse complement strand
GATTATGTGGTGAGGCTGTACGGCAGCATCCCGACGCTGATCGGTTGAGCACGTCGTGTTGAACGTTTCGAGCGCCGAATGGAATCAGATCATGGCGCTGTTCTTTTTTCCTTTTGTCCGTATTCTGGCCTGGCTGGCGGTCGATCCGCTGCTCGGCAACCGTTCCGCTCCCAATAGCGTGCGCCTCGGTCTGGCCTTGGTGCTGGCCGTAGCAATCGCCCCAACCTTGCCGCCCGCGCAGCCCATAACCCTGGTCTCAGGCGAGGGCTTGATCGTCCTGCTGCAACAGATCGCGGTGGGCCTCGCGCTAGGCTTTACCCTGCGGATTGTGTTCGCGGCCATGGAACTGGCCGGGCAGTTCATCGGTATGCAGATGGGCCTGTCCATGGCCACGCTGTATGACCCGGTCAATGGCGCCCAGACGCCGGCGATCGGGCAGTTTCTGGTCCTCACCAGCGCCCTGGTCCTGTTTGCCATGGACGGCCACCATCAGGTCATCGCCGCGCTTTGGCAAAGCTTCAGGGACGTGCCGATCGCCGCCACGCCGGTGTCGGGCCGGGGGTTTCTGGTCCTGGTCGATTGGGCCGGGACGATATTCAGCACTGGCCTGCATATCGCCCTGCCGGTCACGGCGGCGTTGTTGACCGCCAATATTGCCCTGGGGATGATGACCCGGGCCGCGCCACAGTTGAATATCTTTTCAGTCGGGTTTCCGATCACCCTGGGTGCCGGTTTTCTGACCTTGTATTTTGCCATTCTGTATTTACCGGTCATCGTCGAACGGTTCTGGCGTCAGGCACTGGAAACGGGGCTGAGCGCAGCGCGCGGGCTGATCGGCCCATGAACCGGCCTTCGCTGCCCAGCCCATCCGCCGGCTCGCAGAGAACCACTCTGCGTCATCAAGCACGAGCCCATTTCAGCTACAATTGGCGCTTTACAAAACTGCACCCCGATTATGTTGACCGGTAGTCTTGTCGCACTCGTCACCCCCATGCTGCCCGACGGCAGGCTAGACCTGCCCCGTTTCCGGGCGCTCATCGACTGGCACATCGAACAGGGCACGGATGGCCTGGTCATTGTCGGCACCACGGGCGAATCGCCCACCGTCGATGCCGAGGAACACTGCCTGTTGATCCGAACCGCCATGGAACAGGCCGCCGGCCGGATCCCGGTGATCGCCGGGACCGGAGCCAATTCCACCGCCGAGGCCATCGAATTGACCCGCTGCGCCAAGAAAGCAGGCGCCGTGGCCGGCCTGTCGGTGGCGCCGTATTACAACAAGCCGACCCAGGAAGGTTTGTATCGCCACTTCAAGGCCATCGCCGAAGCGGTCGACCTGCCGGTCATCCTGTACAACGTGCCCGGCCGGACGGCGTCGGACATCGGCAACGAAACCGTATTGCGCCTGGCGCAAATACCGGGCATCGTCGGCATCAAGGACGCCACCGGCAACATCGAGCGCGGCAGCGCACTGCTCAAAGCGGCGCCGGCTGACTTCGCCGTCTACAGCGGCGATGATGCCAGCGCCGCAGCGCTGATGCTGCTGGGCGCCAAGGGCGTCATCTCGGTGACCGCCAACGTCGCGCCGAGGCTGATGCATGAGCTGTGCGTCGCCGCCCTGGCGGACGCTGTGGCCAAGGCCAGGGAGATCAATTTCCGGCTCCTGGCGCTGCACCAGAAACTGTTCGTCGAAGCCAACCCCATTCCGGTGAAATGGTGCGTGGCCGAGATAGGTCTGATCGACAGCGGTATCCGTTTGCCCCTCACCCCCCTTTCCACTCAGCACCACGATACGTTACGCACCGCTCTGCGCGAAGCGGGCGCCATCCAGGAGTAGACCTATGCGTAAGATCGCCACGCTGATTGTGCTCGCCCTAGCGCTAGAGGGCTGCGCCGTCCTTGATAACAAAAAAATCGACTACAAGAGCGCGGGCAGCCTACCGCCGCTAGAGGCGCCGCCCGACCTGGTCATGCCGGCGTCCGACAGTCACTATGCCCTGGCCAATGCCCCGGCCAACGGCCCGACCTCCTACTCGGCCTACCGCCAGGAACGGGTGACGCAACCGGCGGCGACCGGCAATGCCGTCTTGCCCCAGGTGGATAAGGCGCGGATCGAGCGCGGCGGCAGCGAACGCTGGCTGGTGGTAAACGCCCCCGCCAAGGACATCTGGCCGGTGGTGAAGGATTTTTGGCAAGGGCTGGGCTTCATCGTTAACGAAGAACGGCCTGAGGCCGGGGTGATGGAGACCGACTGGGCCGAGAACCGGGCCAAGATTCCCCAGGACGCCCTACGCAACCTTCTGGGCAAGGTGATCGATTCGGTCTATTCGACCGACGAGCGGGACAAATTCCGCACCCGTCTGGAGCCGACGCCGGATGGCCAGGGCACCGAGATTTACATCAGTCATCGCGGCATGTACCAGGTATTCGAAGGCACTCAGGGCGGCGGCGACAAGGGCGACGGCCGCACCATATGGCAACCCAGGCCCGCCGACCCCGGCCTTGAGGCCGAGATGCTGCGTCGCCTGATGGTTCGCTTCGGCGTCGAGGAAGGCAAGGCCAAGACCATGCTGGCCGAGCCGGCGACGCCTCACGCCAATCTGGTCAAGACGGCCAATGGCGCGCCCGGCGTCGTCCTGCCAGACGCCTTCGACCGGGCCTGGCGGCGCGTCGGCCTGGCCCTCGACCGGATCGGTTTCCTGGTGGAAGACCGAGATCGTGCCACCGGCATGTATTTCGTCCGCTACACCGACGCCGATGCCCGGACCAACAAGGAAAAGACCGGTTTCCTGTCCAAGCTGGCGTTCTGGCGGGGCAAGGACAATGCCGCCAAGGGCGAAAAATACCGGGTCAACTTGACCGGCGTCGGCGACAACACCGAGGTCGGCATCTATCGAGAGGATGGCAGCCCGGCCGCCAACGAAACCGGCGACCGTATCGCCAAGCTGCTCTACGAACAACTCAAATAGACATCGGATGCGTTTCGCCTGTCTGGGCAGCGGCAGCAAGGGCAATGCCTGGCTGGTGGAGCGCGGCGCGACACGAGTCCTGCTGGACTGCGGCTTCGGGCTTCGAGAGATGGCCGCGCGCCTGATCCGTCTGGGTATCGAGCCGGTCGCCGTGACGGCGCTCCTGATTACCCACGAACACAGCGACCATGCCCGTGGTGCGGTGCGCTTCGCCGCCCAATATGGTTGCGATGTCTGGCTGACCCCAGGCAGCGGCATGGTGCTGGAAAGTAAAGGTGGCTTGCCAGACCGAACCAGGTGGGTAGATAGCCACACGGCCTTTTCGGTCGGCGAGCTGGAGTTCAAACCTTTCCCCGTGCCGCACGATGCCCGTGAACCGGTGCAATATGTGGTATCCGATGGCGCTCGGCGTTGGGGTCTGTTGACCGATGCCGGCCATGTCACCGAGCACATGGTCGCCATGCTAAGCGATTGCGACGCGCTGGCACTGGAATGCAATCACGACGTGGACAGGTTGGCCCGAGGCGGCTACCCTGCCAGCCTGAAGGCCAGAATACTGGGCCGCTACGGCCATCTGGATAATCGGCAGGCGGCCGAATTGCTCGGCCGCCTGCCGACCACCAGGCTGCAACATGTCGTGGCGGCGCACCTGTCCGAGGAAAACAACACCCCCGAGCTGGCGCGCGGCGCACTGGCGGGCGCCATGGGCTGCGAGCCCGATTGGATAGGCGTGGCCAGTCAGTCCGAGGGGCTTGGCTGGCGCACCATTATTTAAGCGAATGAATATCTGATGACCGAATTTTCTGCCCTGGAGGCAGCCAACACCTTCGAGGAACTCAACCTCGCCCCGGAACTGCTTTCGGCCGTTCTGGCGCTCGGTTATACGGTGCCGACGCCGATCCAGAAAGAGGCCATCCCGCTAGTCCTGGCCGGTCGCGATCTGATGGCCCAAGCCCAGACCGGCACCGGCAAGACGGCGGCCTTCGCGCTGCCGCTGCTGCACCAGATCAAGCCCCACGCCAACGCCAGCACCTCGCCGGCCCGACATCCGGTGCGCGCCCTGGTCCTGACGCCAACCCGCGAGCTGGCGATCCAGGTCCATGAGAGCGTAGTCGCCTATGCCAAGAATCTGCCGCTACGCAGTACGGTGGTATACGGCGGCGTCAACATAAAGGAACAAGAGGCCGATCTACGCGCCGGGGTGGAGGTCGTGGTCGCCACGCCAGGCCGTCTGCTGGACCATGCCGGTAGCAAGACCACGCTCTTGAACCGGGTCCAGTTTCTGGTCATCGACGAGGCCGACCGGATGCTGGACATGGGTTTCCTACCCGACCTCAAGCGCATCCTCGACTTGCTGCCGGCGAAACGGCAAACCCTGCTGTTCTCCGCCACCTTCAACGATGAAATTACCCGCTTGGCCAAGAGCTTTCTGAAAGACCCAATCAAGGTCGAGGTGGCGCGCAAGAATTCCGCTACCGAGTTGGTCGAACAGGTGGCGCATAAGGTCGCCGAGGACGACAAGATGGATGCCCTGCTGCGCATCGTGCAGATGCGCGAGATCAGTCAGGCGCTGGTCTTTACCCGGACCAAGCTGTCCGCCGACAAGCTCGGCCGCCGCCTACAGCGACGCGGCGTCGAGGTGGCGGTGATCCACGGTGACAAGGCCCAGGTAGACCGCATACTGGTCCTGGAGGGTTTCAAGCAAGGCAAGATCAAGCTGCTGGTGGCGACCGACATCGCGGCCAGAGGGTTGGACATTGTCGATCTACCCTGCGTATTCAATTTTGAATTACCCTATTCGCCGGAAGACTATGTTCACCGGATCGGTCGCACCGGTCGGGCCGGTATGTCCGGCCTGGCGGTCTCGCTGGTCGCGCCGGCGGAAGAGAAGTTGCTGGCCGGGGTGGAGCGGTTCATCGACAAACGACTGGAAATCTCACCGCTGCCTACATTGCCCGCACCGACCCATGTGGCGGCGCCGGTCAAGCAGGCTGAAACAGCGGCGGTTGAACAGCCCGACTCGGCGCCGGTCGCCTACCGTCGCCGTGCGCAGGAGCCGGTCTGCGCCTTGTTCCTGCCGCCGGTACCGCCTGCCAAACCGGAAGCGCCTGCGACTGAATGACCTGGGAGATGGCCCTGACGGCGGCCCTGGTCCTGGCCGGCTGGCTGTGGTGGGATGGACTGAACAAGCGCGAGTTGGCCATACGGGCGGCGCGCGCAGTCAGCCAGAAGGCCGGTGTCCAACTGCTCGATGCAACGGTGGCCTTGAAGCGTATCGGCGCAGCGCGGGACGACAATCAGCGGCTGCGTATCCAGCGCCAATACGGCTTCGAATATTCCGATACCGGCGACAACCGTCTACCCGGTTATGTCTATCTTCTGGGCGATCGGGTGGTCGATGTGAACCTGTTTATACCATCCGATCGGGAGTCCTGAATGAACAAGCGTCTTGCCCTGCTGTTGCTGTTATGGCCCGGCCACGCCTTGGCTGAGTTCAGCTTCGATTACGATTTCGATGCCCATCAGAAGACCTGGCAGGAGCTACAGGCCCAGTTGCCGGCCGCGCCAAAGGTGGCAAACCTGATCCCGTTCGAGGTCGGTCCGGCCGCGCCGCACCGTTATTTTCTCGACCGCTCGGCGATCTCTGCCGGCACCGATGGCGTGGTACGCTATACGGTGGTGGTCCGCACGGCGGGCGGCGCGGAGAATGTCAGTTACGAGGGGATGCGTTGCGCCTCGGCGGAGCAGAAGATATACGCCTTCGGTCGGCCGAATGGCGATTGGGCGCGCAACAAATATGCCGGTTGGCAGCCGATAGCCTTGCGTCAGGCCAGCAGCTATCAGCGTGAACTATTTGAGTATTGGTTTTGCACCCAGGACGGCCCGGCGGATATGAAGGCCATCCAGCGGGCCGTGGCCAGCGGCGGCATCCGCCGCGACTAGCAAGAAACAACCCGCTATAGGGCGGGCCATGCCCGCCGCGACGGCCGCCGCTATCAAGCCTTGGCGACCAACCGGGTCGTGACCAGCCGCTGGGCGATCCAGCCCAGGGCCAGATAGAACGCGGTCGTCATCAGATAGGGCGGCAAATACTTGACCACGGCCGAGGCATAAGCGGTTGCCGTCATCTGGCCGAAGTAGCCGGAGAAGGCCCAGAAGGCCAGGTTCGAGATCAGGAAATGGGCCACGACCGCCAGCAAACCCACGGTAGCCAAGCGCAGCACCGGCAACTCCGGCAACTTGGCCAACCCCCGGCCGAACAACCAGACCACCCCGTAAGCCGCCACCAGGCCACCGTAAGCGGGAGTCAAACACCAACCCGCCTCGATCGCCGTCTTGGCCAGCAAGACATCAATGCCGAAGGCCACAATCGCATAGGTCGCGAAACAACGCAGGCCGCCCAGCCACAAACCGCCCATCAGGAATACCGCCAGCGAGGCATCCGGCAGACTGATGGCCGAGCCGAAATGGCCGAACCGGGTAACGGCCAACAGGGCCAGCAAGGCAAGGAATACGGCAGGGCGCGATATGGCGGTCATGTATAGCTCCGGGTCAATGCGGCGGGTAAGTTCGGCCGCTGAATAAATTGCGTCCCGGCATTGTACCCGGCCGCCAGTTCCGGAAAAAGCAAAGCCTTGGTCGCTTTACCTTAAGTGACCGAGAAATAATCGGAGCTGCTCCGGCAGGATGGCAGCAAGGCGCCGGTTGTGCCGCGTGGTTCTTCGCCTCGGTATATCAGGTATTGCCGGCCATCAGACCAGCGAAAAAGAGGTCGATCAGCGGCCCGGCCTGCTTGGCCAGGGAATAGGCCTCCGGCTCCAGGCCCCAATCGTGAATCAGGCCGTCGATGAAGGCCAGCAGGGCGTTGGCGGCAAGCGGACAATCCAGGTCGGCACGCACTTGACCGCGCTGGCGAGCGTTTTCCAGGGCCAGCCGGAATACCTCGCGGGCACCCTTGTGGCATTCCTGGCGGCGCTGGACGTTGGGCGCCAGGTCATCGACGTATTCGCACTTCAGGGTCAGGATTTCGAACACCCGACGACAGCGGCCGTCTTGTTCCACCATGGCCAGGGCCTGGACGCTGGCCCGCCGCAGCAGGCCAAGCGGGTCGGGCTGGTCGGGGTCGGTCATATTTTCCAGCAAGGCCTCCAGCGGCAAGGTGGCGCGGTCGCACATGGCGTTGAACAGGTCGGCCTTATTCTCAAAATGCCAGTAGATGGCTCCCCGGGTGACGCCGGCTTGCTGGGCGATCGCGGCCAGCGAGGTGCGCGATACGCCCTTTTCCCGGAATACGCCTTCGGCGGTATCGAGGATCAGGGAACGGGTCTCCTGCGCTTCTGCCTTGGTGCGACGAGCCATAAGAAAATTAACCTGTTAGTGACAGGACCATAGTTTACATACATTCTCGTATGTATGTAGAATACAGCCACCTTGAAACCGGATCGTCCTGATCGACCAACCCTCATGCAACGTGCTCATTTCACCCGGCCGCCGGTTTCGATACTACCCTGTTCGCCGCCCGGCGGCTGGCCCCGGCGGACGGTCTGGCTGATGGCCGCCGCCCTCACGGGCTGCATCACGGTCGGTCCCGACTTCAAGGCGCCGGCCGCCCCTTCGGTCGCCGGCTATACCCATGCCGACCGGCCGGCGAGCCTCGCGCCGCGTCTGGTCGCCAGCGTGGCCGTGGCGCCCGACTGGTGGACGCAGTTCGGCTCGACCAAGCTCGATAATCTGGTCGCCCAGGCGCTAGGTAACAGCCCCACCCTGGCCGCCGCCGAGGCTACGTTGCGTCAGGCCCAGCAGGTCTATGAGGCCCAGGCCGGCTCTTCGCTATACCCAACGGTCAACGCCCGACTGGGCGCCAGCCGCAACCAAACCAATGCGGCAAACAACGGCCAGGGCGGCGACACCCAACACGTCTTCAACCTGTACAACGCCGGCGTTGCGGTCAGCTACAACCTCGACCTGTTCGGCGGCAACCGCCGCGCCCTCGAAGCGCTGGCCGCGCAGGCCGACTATCAGGGCTTTCAATTGGCCGGCGCGCGCCTGACCCTGGCCGGCAATGTGGTGACTACGGCCTTCGGCCAAGCCCAACTGAGCGAGCAAATCGCGGCCACCGAGGCCATTTTAGAGGCTCAGCAAAGCCAGCTCGACATCGCCCGCAAACGCTTCGAGCTGGGCGCCGCCGCCAAGGCGGAGGTGCTGACCCTGCAAACCCAGGTCGAGCAGACCCGCGCCAGCTTACCGGCGCTACGCAACAAACTGGACCAGGCCGACCACCTGCTGGCCATGCTGACCGGCCAGGCGCCAGGAGCAGCCGACATTCCGCGCTTTACCCTGGCCGATTTCACCCTGCCCGCTCAATTGCCGCTGATCGTGCCCTCCGAGCTGGTGCGCCAACGGCCCGACATCCAGGCCTCCACCGCCCTGTTACACACTGCCACCGCGCAGTACGGCGTGGCCGTCGCCAACCTCTATCCGCAAATCAACCTCAGCGCCAGCCTGGGCGCCCAGGCCATCACCAGCGGCGCGCTGTTCGGCCCCGGATCGGCGATCTGGAACCTGGCCGGACAACTGGCCCAGCCACTATTCAACGCCGGCTTGAAGGCGGGCGCCAACGCCGCCGAGGCCAGCCTGCAAGCGGCTGGCGCCAACTATCGGCAGACCGTCTTGCAGGCGCTGCGCAACGTCGCCGACGCGCTCGGGCAACTGGACAATGACGGCCAGACCTTGCAGGCCCAGGCGGCGGCCGACGCCTCGGCACGGGAATCACTCAAGCTGGTCGGCCAGCAATACCAGTTAGGCGCGGCCAGCTATCTACAATTGCTCACCGCCCAGCAGCAGGCGCAGCAGGCCCGCATCGGCCTGATCGCCGCCCAAGCCGCGCGTCTGGCCGATAGCGCGGCCTTGTACCAGGCCATGGGCGGTGGCGTGCTGACGCCCCAAGCCAATTAACGATCAAACGGAGTGACCAATGACCCCAGGCACCACTAAACGCATGATCGTCATGCTCGTCGTCGCCGCCGCGATCATGGGCGGCGTCGTGGCGTTCCAAGGCTTCAAGACCAAGATGATCACCAAGTCGATCCAGGCTCAGGCCAATCCGCCGCAAACGGTATCGACCGTCGTGGCAGAGGAAAGCACCTGGCAGCCGACCGTAGAGGCCTTGGGCAGTTTCAGCGCCAGCCAACAGGCCGCCTTGAGCGCCGAGGTCGGCGGCCTGGTCACGGCCATTCATTTCGACTCGGGGCAAAAGGTACGCGCCGGCCAACCGCTGGTGGAGATCAACGCCGCGCCGCAGAAGGCGCAACTGGCGCAGCTCGAAGCCCAGGCCGGGCTGGCCGAGGTCAACCTCAAACGCGACCAGGCCCAGCTTCAGGTTCAGGCCATCAGTCAGGCGGTGGTTGATACCGACGCCGCGACACTCAAGGGCATTCAGGCCCAACTGCGGGCGCAACAAGCGCTGATCGAGCAAAAGACCATCGTCGCCCCGTTCTCCGGCCAACTCGGCATCCGCCAGGTCAATCTGGGCCAATATCTGGCGCCGGGCGCCGCCGTGGCGACCCTGCAAAAGCTCGACCCGATGGAGATCGACTTCACCGTGCCACAAAGCCAGATCGAGCTGATCCGGGTCGGCATGAAGGCGCAAGTGGACTCCAGCGCCGCGCCGGGCAAGACCTTTGCCGCGACGGTCACGGCCATCGAGCCGCAACTGGATAGCACGACCCGCAACCTCAAGGTACGCGCCCAGGTAGCCAACCCCAAGGGCAAGTTGTTGCCCGGCGTGTTCGCCACGGTGCGCATCACCGAAGGTCAGCCGCGTCGCTACGTCACCCTGCCCAATGCCGCCGTGGCCTACAACCCCTATGGCGCCACGGTATTCATCGTCAAGGATGGCGGCAAGGGCGCCGACGGCAAGCCGAAGCGGACGGCCGAGCAGCGCTTCATCGTCACCGGGCTGACGCGCGGCGACCAGGTGGCCATCGTCAAGGGCATCAAGCCGGGCGAGACGGTGGTCACCGCCGGCCAGCTCAAGCTGCGCAACGGCTCGACCCTACTGATGAATAACAGCGTGACGCCGGCCAACGCCGCCAACCCGCAGATACCTGCCCCTTGACCGCCGTGAGCCGCGCATGAACACCAAATTCACCGACCTTTTCATCAAGCGCCCGGTGCTGGCCAGCGTGGTCAGCCTGGTAATACTGGTGCTCGGCCTGCGCTCGATCGGGCTGCTGCCAGTACTGCAATTCCCCTATACCCAAAACGCGGTGGTCACGGTCACCACCGCCTATCCGGGCGCCGACGCCAACCTGGTGGCCAGCTTCATCACCACGCCGCTGGAAAACGCCATCGCCCAAGCCAACGGCATCGACTTCATGACCTCGTCCAGCGTGCAAGGGGTCAGCACCATTACCGTCAACCTGCGCCTGAACTATGACCCGGACAAGGCGCTGACCGAGATCAACGCCAAGGCCAACTCGGTGCTCAACCAGTTGCCGCCACAATCACAAAAACCGATCCTGTCGGTGAGTATCGGCCAGACCATCGACGCGATGTACATCGGTTTCAATAGCAAGGTACTCAAACCCAACCAGATCACCGACTACATCAATCGCTCGGTGCAGCCCAGGTTGCAGGCCGTGGAGGGGGTGCAAACGGCCGAGATTCTGGGCGCCAAGAACTTCGCCCTGCGGGCCTGGCTGGACCCGCAAAGGCTCGCCGCCCATGGCCTGACCGCCGCCGACATTTATTCGGCGCTGGCGGCCAACAACTTCCTCGCCTCGACCGGCAACGCCAAGGGCCAGATGGTGCAGATCAACCTGGCGGCCGATACCGATCTGAAGTCGCTAGACGGCTTCAAGAACCTGGTGGTGAAGTCGGCGGCCGGCCAGGTCGTGCGGCTGAACGATGTGGCCACCGTCGCCCTGGGCTCGGACGATTACGACACCGCCGTGGCCTTCGACGGCAAGGCCTCGGTATTCGTCGGCATTCAGGTCGCGCCGGGCGCCAATCTGCTCGATGTCGTCGCCCGGGTGCGCGAGGTCCTGCCGGACATCCAGTCGCAACTGCCGGTCGGCTTGCAGGGCGGCGTTATCTACGACTCGACCAAGTTCGTCAACGCCTCGATCAACGAGGTGGTCAAGACCCTGGCGGAGGCCGTTCTGATCGTTACCCTGGTGGTGTTTGTGTTTCTCGGCTCATTGCGTTCGGTAATTATTCCCCTGGTCGCCATCCCGCTATCCATCGTCGGCGCCTTCACCGTCATGCTGGCGCTCGGCTACTCGATCAATCTGCTTACCTTGCTGGCGATCGTCCTGGCCATCGGTCTGGTGGTCGACGACGCCATCATCGTGGTGGAAAACGTCAGCCGCCATCTCGAACAAGGCATGGCGCGCAGCGACGCGGCGATACTCGCGGCGCGCGAGTTGGCCAACCCCATCGTCGCCATGACCATCGTGCTGGTGGCGGTGTATGTGCCCATCGGCTTCATGGGCGGCCTGACCGGCGCGCTGTTTACCGAGTTCGCCTTCACCCTGGTCGGCACCGTGGTCATCTCGGCGATCATCGCCCTAACCCTGTCGCCGATGATGTGTTCACGTCTGCTCAAGGCGCCAAACCCGCAAAGCCGCAACTGGCAGGACCGGCTGGCGCTGTTCCTGGATCGCAGTTTCGACCGCCTGCATGGCGCTTATGAGCGCATCCTTCATGGCTCGCTCAACTACCTGCCGGTGACCATGGTCATGGCAGCCATCGTCCTCGGTTCCATCTACTACCTGTATGCCACCTCGATGTCCGAGCTGGCGCCGCAGGAAGACCAGGGCGTGCTGATCTCGATCGCCTTCAACAACCCCACCGCGACGCTCGATCAACGACAGCTTTACGCCAACCAGATTTTCGACGTGTACCAGGGCTTCCCGGAGACCGATCATGTATTCCAGCTCAACTCGCCCGCGCAGGTCATCGGCGGCATGGTGCTGAAACCCTGGAACGAGCGGCAAAAAACCGCCGCGCAACTGCAACCCGAGTTGCAAAAGAAACTGAGCCAGATCGCCGGCTCGCAGATCGCGATATTCCAGCCGCCGCCCCTGCCCGGCGCCCGCGGCGTGCCCATCCAGTTCGTCATCACCAGCGCCGAGCCCTTCGACCGGCTCTACGAGGTGTCGCAAAAATTCCTGCAAGACGCGCAAAAGACCGGCCAATTCATCTTCCTACAGTCCGACCTGCGCATCGATATGCCGCAGACCCGCATCGAGATCAACCGCGACATGGCCGCGCAACTGGGCCTGACCATGCAGGACATCGGCTCGGCGCTGTCGGCCATGCTGGGCGGCGGCTATGTGAATTTCTTTGAGCTAGACGGCCGTTCGTACAAGGTCATCCCGCAGGTCGAGCAGCGCTTCCGTTTGAACCCGGATCAGATCAATCACTACTACCTGCGGACCCCAAGCGGCCAGATGGCGCCGCTATCCACGGTGGTGTCGCTCAAGACCCGGGTGCAGCCGGAGACCATCAACCACTTCCAGCAGGCCAACTCGGCCACCATCCAGGGCGTGGCCCTGCCCTTCGTGGCCCAGGGCCAGGCGCTGGATAGCCTGAAGCAACTGGCCCAGCGCACCCTGCCCGCCGGCTACGGCTTCGACTTCGCCGGTCCCTCCCGCCAGTTTATCCAGGAGTCGGGCGGCCTGGTGCTGACCTTCTTCTTCGCCCTGGTCATCATCTTCCTGGCCCTGGCCGCGCAGTTCGAGAGCTTCCGCGATCCGGTCATCATCCTGGTATCGGTGCCGATGGCGATTTCCGGGGCCTTGCTGTTCATCAACCTGGGCATCGGCCGCGCCACGCTCAACATCTACACCGAGGTCGGTCTGGTGACCCTCATCGGCCTAATCTCCAAGCACGGCATCCTGATCGTCGAATTCGCCAACAACCTGCAACGCGCCGGCCAGAGCAAGCTCGACGCCATCAAACACGCCGCCGGCCTGCGTCTGCGGCCGATCCTGATGACCACCGCAGCCATGGTGTTCGGCGTCATGCCGCTGATTATGGCCAGCGGCGCCGGCGCGGTGAGCCGCTTCAACCTGGGCCTGGTCATCGCCGCCGGCCTGACCATCGGCACCCTGTTCACCCTGTTCGTGGTACCCGCCATGTACATGATCCTGGGCGCCGACCATGGCCAGCGCGGCCAAGAGTCAGGCGCACCAATACATTAACGGGAAACTCGCCCAAGGGCGTTTGTTGATTTTGGGCGGCGCTGCGCCATGATCGTCAGAGGCGCCCATTAAGCCCGGCTGAGTTTCAGAACAGCGAACCCAGCAGGGTCGAGAACAGACTGAACCAGGCCCAGATGAGCAAGGCGACAACCAAGGTGATAGGCAGATTGTAGGCACTGAAGATATTCATTGCGGGGCTCCTGTTGTCACGGCCTTGAATAGTAAAACCTAATCCACTGAATCTCAACGATCAGGACGCCCGAAACTCGCGCACGACATGTAGCTGGCGCCGGGAAACCGGCAGCTTCTCCGGCCAGTCCTTGAGAATAGCCATCCACTGGGTTTCCTCGCCGCCCCTTTGCAGTTCGAAGCCGATCAGCCAGGCCCGGTTAATCAAGCAGTTGCGGTGAATCCGTAGCATGGCCCCAGCAAACTCATCTTCCAGCTTGGTCAACGGCTCGTCCAGCACATACTCCCGGTCACGGGTACGCAAGGTCACATATTTCAATTCGGCCCGCAGATATAGCACCTCCTCCAGTGGAATCCGTAGCACCCGACCGCGATCGTTCACCGTGAAATGCGCCGAATCCACGGCCATTGAATCTGCTGCTGGCTGGACTCGGCGCAAGGCCTCGATCAGGCGATCCCGGCGTACCGGCTTGAGCACATAATCGCGCGCCTGTACCTCGAAGGCCGACACCGCATGGGTGTCATAGGCGGTGACAAAGATCACGGCCGGCGGCAGGGGCCGTTCTGCCAGTTGCCTCGCCACTTCGATACCGTCCATGCCCGGCATCCGGATGTCGAGCAACACCACATCGACGGCAAGCCTTTCCGTCTCAGACAAGGCCTCTGGCCCCGAGCCGGCCTCGCCCACCACCTCGTTCGGCAACGCCTCGGCGCAGTCCTCCAGCACGCTGCGCAACCGCGCCCGCGCGGGAGCCTCGTCGTCGACGATAAAAACATGGAGCGGTTGAGCCGAGTTCATATTTGAGTCCTCTTGGCCGGCAGCCACATCCGAGCCGCATGCTACACATGGGAAACGCGAGCCAAGTCGCCAGCAACGTCGTAAATCAGGATGTAGTTTCGATGTACGACAAGCTCACGCGTATCTTTCAGTCGTCCTGGGCAACCTGGCGTAGTGTTGCACATTGTTTGGCACATATGCGAACAAGGAAAGACCAATGCGTCGAACGTAGGTCGGGATTCATCCCGACAATCCGGCCTATGGAACCCGCGTCGTCGGGATGAATCCCGACCTACAAAACCCCGCTGACGTGCCCGGTTGGTCAGGTTGAAACCCGATCTACAAGGGCTTGCATATAGGCGTTCGCGGATTCAAGTTCGAAGCGCAACTTTTGAGGTAATTGCAAAATAGGCCAACTCGGCTTGGAATCAAGCATCACAGCAATCTACCCCCCCTTAGCGCCACATCGTGGATCGGCAGGCGGATCAGGTTGGGGGCGCTTAACACCACATCCACCCTGCGACCATACATCAGGCGAGATACCTTCGCCGATCAACTCGCCGCCCGCCGATAAGGCATCCTGATCTGCACCACGAACTCATCGCCGGACTCATAGGCGCGCAGGGCCGCTTCGGCATCGAAGTGCAGGTCCAACCGCTCGCGAATATTCTCCAGCGCCATGCGGTTGCCGGAACGCCTTTCGCGCAAGTGGTGAACAGGGTTGCGCACTACCAGGTTCAACTGATCGCCCCTGACGAAGATGGTCACGCTCACCGTGCCGCCGCCCGCCGCCGGCTCAATCCCGTGGTACACCGCATTCTCCAGCAGCGGCTGCAAGATCAAGGGCGGCACCAGGGCATCCAGCGGCGCGTTCTGGCACTGCCAGTCCACCGTCAGCCGCCCGCCCAGGCGCACCGCCTCGATCTCGGCATACGAGCGCGCCAGCTCCAGCTCCTTGGCCAGCGGCGCCAGGGCACTCGCCTCGGCCATCGAAGCGCGGAACAGCTCGGACAGGTTTTCCAGCACCGTTTCGGCCCGCCTCGGTTCGCTACGCATCAAGCCCAGCACCGTGTTCAGGCTGTTGAACAAAAAATGTGGCCGGATACGGGCCTGCAGCGCCATCAGCCGGGCCTCGGACAGGGCGGGGGACAAAACGCGGTGACGCCAGTTGAAATAAAACAGGATGCCGACGGCCAGCGTCAAGGCCGTGAACGCGACCCGAACGGGGCTGGGCACGGCCATGTCGGTAAATTGCGTGGCATACAAATAACGCCAAAAGACCCCGCACAGCGCCGCCAATAACGCCACCGCCGCCGCGCCCAGTCGATAAGGCAACCCGGACAACGGCCGGCTGGCCAGAAACAACCCCGCCAGCACGGTCAGCAACGCCGGCTCGAAAATTCCCGCCCAGCGGATGACCGACTCGATGACCTCGGACAGATTGCCTAGCGCGACGTAAGCCAGGACGAAACGCAGCCCCTCGGCCAACAACAAGGCGCGCAGCATGACGCCGAGGCTACGGAAATCGGGCAGGACCATCACTATTCCAGCCGGCAATGGCACACTGTTTTTACCTCAATTCCGCCAGCAATCGGCCAATGCCCCCGTCCCGGTATTGGTTCGCGCACCCGCTTGGTTGATAGTCAGAGTACCGCACTGTGGATCGCTGTAGGTGCCGGCTGGCGCAGCTTGCACGACATAGGTTGTTGCGGCGAGATTCGCCGCTGGGAGCGTAATAGCGTAAAAAGCTGTACCGTTTTCGGGGGATTGCGTTCTTGGCAATACCGCGCCAACGTAAGTACTATTAGTTGTGTAATAACGTTCCAGAAACTGAACATCCTCCATCATTATGGCCTGGGCATCGGCGCGATGACCCCGGCGGATATATTGCAGATAACTGGGGTAGGCAATCGAGGCAAGAATGCCGACGATTGCCACAACGATCATCAATTCGATTAGTGTGAAGCCGGCAACCCTCTGCGGCGAACTGGACGATTTCATATTTGTCTCCCGGCCATCAGCGTTGCACATTCAGGAAAATCAGCGCATCGCTAGTGTCGCCTCGTTTCCGAGTGGGCCGAAATTGCACGACATCGCCTTTGCGAATTGCCGTGGCCGTGCATTGCTGGCCATTGATCCTGAAAATAGTGTTCGGGTTATAGGCATAAGCCATGCCGCCGATGACGATTTCCCCGGTACTCGCCGATACCGAATCGACCCTGCCCGTCCGAATCGACACGCTTGTTTCTGCTCGCTGGTAATTGGCGCCTGGCGCCGGCGCCATCGTGCTTGCCGATGCGAACGGGCTATTCATCGCCCACGCCACCAGAAATACTGCCGCTATTTTTTTCATATCGAACCTCATTCGAAAATTTGTCGCCAGCTCGTTCGCTTCTGGGTGCTGGCCAGGGGATTGATTTCCGGTGCCAAGCTACCTGCCACGCCGGCGCCCGCCTTGCTCAAGCTAATAAACTTGTTCAGTTGGCCGCCGCTACCGCCACCGCCGATCTCAGGATTCTTCTGCAAACGTGCGGCGCTTGGGATGGAGGCTTCCTTTACGCCTGATGGGTAGATGGGCGCACCATTACCGTCCACGCCAAGATTGTCCGCCGTAGTAACCTGACCATCGCCATTCACGTCGAGGGTTGGCCCTACCAACTTACCCCCGGTAACTGCGTCGACCTCCATCAGCCAGCCAGTGCCACCGCTCGAACATACCCCACTATCGGGGATGAGGGTGGTGAACATGATGCGATTGTCATAAAGCTGGGGCATGCTCACGATGCGTTCGCCCGAAGTCGGCAAGTCCAGATACCAGCCGCGCTGAGTCGCCCAGTCGATAGCTGTGGCGCTGGTGGTTCGATACTCCCTGCCCGATGCGGTGACGGTCGAGGTCACGGTTTGTTGTTGCAAGTCACCCCGGCCGGCTATGGTGGACGGTGTGATCCCTTTGTCCCACAAGGAGTAGAGGGTTTGTGTCCCGGTGGTGGTGATGTCGCTATTTTCCAGGTATTTCCCGGTACCGAAGAACAACTGGACCCCATCGCCGTTGAAATAACGGGTTACCTGAACATCGCTGGTAATCGGCTGCCGGTTATTGCTGGCGTCCTTGGCAACGAAGAGCGGCGCGGGCGAGCCTGCAGACGCAAAAGCCACGCCCCAGCGCGCAGGATTGGCACTGCAACCAGCGCCGGTATCCGCGCATAGATCGAATTTCCAAAGATTGCCCAGCAGATCGCCGGCATAGGCAATATCGACCTTGCCGTCGCCATCGATGTCGATCAGGGTGGGGGTCGCCAGTCCATTGGGGGTGGCTGCCGAACCCTGGTCGGTCGAAATTTTCCGGATCAGCGCCCCCGTCTTGATATCAACAATAAACAGAGATGCATAACCGGTTGCGCTGGCGCTGCCATCCGCCTCGCTGTTGTTGTAACCGTTGCTGAACACGGCGGCCCATTTGCCATTATTGAGTTTCACGATGCTTGGCTGACCATAGACATAGCCCAGATCGGGGTTGCTGTATTCCCACTTGACCAGGGTGCCCGCATTGGCCTCGGTGAAATTGCCCGGATTGGTCACATCAAGTGCGAACACGCTCTGCCCGCCGGCCCCAAGGCTGGAGACCAGGGTCGTGTGCCAGGCACCATCGTAAAAGGTATCGACGGCCGTTGGCGTGCCATCGACAAAATAGCGGTGGCTGTAGGTCGGGGCGGTCAACTTGGAAAGATTGGTATAGACGCCGCTTGGCACATAAGCGATCTTTTCCTGGCCCGTCGAGGCATCGAAACCGTGCAACATGCCATCGTTAGCGCCCGCGTAAATGACCGGTGCGCGCGCGGCATTCGCCGTTATGAATGTGCTGTAGCTTGCCGCTTCGAGCCAATTGGGATAATTGAATGCCGGCGCACCGACATAAACCGGGGCCGAATCAACCAGATCGCCCAGAACACTCAATGTGCGTGCTCGGAAACCAGCAATGCCGGTCCGGCCGCGAATGAAATCCAGGCGATTCTGCCCTGCGCCGTCATTCACATTGCTGATATTGGTATTGAGCGCGGTAGATTGGCTGATATCGAGTTCGGTTGCGCCAGGCGACGCCGGGTTGACCGGCCAGCGGAATGGAATCCCCGTGCCCGTGCTGGGCTTGTAGGTAACAATGTTCCGCCCGGTATTGTAATCCTGCGTATTCAATACAGTGCCCGCGTGCCAGGCCACGCTGGATGGCGCGCCGGTCGTGGCGTCGGTGTTGTAGGAGACCAAATCGCCCGACCAGTCCGCCGAGTTGAATTGTCCCTGATAAATCTTGCCGCCCGCCGCGACTGAGCCAGAGGTCAGCGCCACCGCTGCCGCCGCGCCCGTTTGTGACAGGATATTGTCGAAGATGCTGGAGAAGGTCGCATTCAACGAGGCCAGATCGTTGGCGTAAAGCGCGGCCGTCGTGCCGCCTGCCGCCGCCATGTCATCCAGCGGATTGGGCGGATTGTTGGTGAAATAATCCTGGGTAAACTTGGGCAAGGCAAAGCCGATGACATATGACTTGACCGGGCGAGCGCCGGAATTGAAATTGCTTACCGCCGCCACGGCATTGGCTACTTCTGCGGGCGAATAGGGCAACGTCCCGGTATAAGCAACCGGCGTACCAGCGCTGGATACATTCGGCAGGCCATTGGTCAGGAAAACCGCAAAATCCTTGCCGCAAACATTCGCCGGCGCCGCCTTGGGGCCGCCCTGCAAGGCGCCGAAATGGCCGGTCACGCCATTGAAATAGTCCTTGGCCGTCATGAAGGTCCCGGTAATCGGCGACAGGCCGGCGTTTTGCAGCGGCGCATTGGGGTTGGTTGCGGTGTTGCCGCCGGCGATACCGGTTGGGTTGGTGTTGTATGCGCCGCGGTTATAGGTCGGCACGACGCTGGTCGCCAGCTTGGTGTTGAGCTTTGCGGCTTGGGTGGCGTCTACACTGACAACGGGCACATGCAGGTAGCCCAGGCCCGGGCTGGTGTTGGCGAACCAGGTGGGGCCGACATCGAACGAAACGATTCGGGCGCCAAAATCCAGGATGTTCTGTGCCAGGTCGCTATCGGTTGGCCAGAATCGACCACCAAACTGGTAGCTACCATAGCCCGCGCCCGCTGCGCCCGGCGCCGCATCCGACTGGGTTGTCTTGGTACCATAGCAATGGTAAGCGTCCCAAGGGCCGGCGGGGTAAGTCTCACCATCGTTGAAGGCATGCGCTGTGGTCGAATAGCAAAATGAGGTCCCCTGCGGGGTAGCCGAATAAAACGGCAGGTTCACGTTGTAGTAGACGTAACTACCGGGGAGGGTTGGGTTGGGCACCCTGAAGGCCTTGGTGGTGCTGTTTCTAACCCCGCTAAACGTGGCATCGTAATTGGCCGGGTTATAACTCGCGTCATAGGGGCTCTGATTAAGCCATTGCGCCACTACGCCGCTTTGCTGATAGGTCATCAAGCCCATATTGAGTTTGCCGGTGTAGTTGGCCACCAGGCTTCTGGCCGCCGTGCGGGCAATCTCCGATTTGCTGAGTGAACTACCGCTGCCCACCGCCAGGCCGGTCGGGTCTTCGTCCATGTTGTTGCCATTGCTGAAAATCAACAGCACATTGGCTTGTCCGGCCGTAGTCACGAACAGGGGCACCTGACTAAGGTTCAATAGCGCGGCCGGGACTAAGCCATATTGGCCCATCGAGAACGCCGCAAACAAGGCCAGCGATAAAGGGGTCGGTCTGAAAGTTTTCATGGTCCTATCCTTTCTGTTCAGTAAAGGATCACGGTCTGCACCGTTGCCTGAGTATTCGAATTGGCGCCCCAGCCGTGCGAGGTAATCCGGAACGGGATCAACTCCGTGCCGGTCAGACCTTTGCCCGTGGCGCCGCTATAACCGGAAGGCGTCGTAGACGGTAGATACTCGATGATGTAGCGCGGCTGATTCGATAGTGGCGTGGCGCCATCGATCGTTAACGGGGCGCCGGAGTAGGCTAGCGTCTTGGCGCTGGTCCAATCGCCGTTGGCGGTGATCGTCTGCCACACAGGGGTGACTTGGTCGTTCAGGCATAAGCCTGCGGCGCACCCCGCTACAAACGGCGATGAAGGGTTCAAGCCGTTGACGGCGATATAGCGCAAGGCATCGCGCACGCCCGCTTCGGCGGCTTCGAAGGCCAGGGCCTGATCGCGTGCGTTGCCCGCCATGCGCTCTTCCAGTGAGGTCGATTTCATCGCCGACAGTGCAATCAGGGTCAGGATGACCAGGAACATCAACCCTGTTACCAGGGCGATGCCGCGCTGGGATGAATGGCTAGACAGGCAGGAAGGCATGGTCGTCATCTCAACTGGCTGGCAAACGGTTACGCACCGATACCGTGGCGGAAAAAACCTGGTACAGGCGGCGATCGGGGGCATGGAAATTGCCGTTGTTGAACACCACGGTTTGCGCGGCCGTGGCGATGTTGTCGTCACGGCTTTCCATGAGCAGGTTGACGCGCACGCTGACGATGGTGGGAAGCTGCGCCGCCGTGGGGGCCGCGACATATTGGTCCGCCGCGACATCGGCATTGTTGTCGAGCCCATAGACGAACTGCATATCGTAGACATGCTCGACCAGCTCTTCAGCCACCCCATCCAGACCCACCCGGTAAAGTGCGCGATTGCCCGCCGGATTGCTGCCGATGAAATAGGTCCGCTGATCCACTCGCATCACGAAGGCATCGGGCCCATAGGTCCCAACACGGTTACCGTTATTGCTGCTGTTGGCGTGGGTCAGGGTAGTTGGGTTCGCATGGCCGGGGACATTGGTGACCTTGAATACATCGGCATACTGACAATTGGTGACCGTCAGCACATCGCCCTGTTTGAAGTTATCGGGATTGCCCGCGATCTGGATATTGGCATTGGCGGGGGCGAGGTTGCCGGTAAGATTGACGCCATTGCTGTAGGCCGCCATGACGGCAAGCACATCGCCTGCCGACCTGATGATGGCGGTAGGGTTGGCCCAGCCCGCGCCATTGTCGTAGTCCACGATTGCGTTTTGCGCATTCAACGTGGGCACCGGCGGGTTGGCAATGGTCCTCATGACGACACTGGCCATGTTGCCGCAGCCGGCATAGCCCGCCATGCGGATATCCCGACTTATTACCTCTAATGCATAACGCCCATTTTCCTGCATCCGGGACAGGTTATCGCTGGTGCGAAAGGCACCGCGGCTGCCAATATAGAGATAGCCCACCCCGCCGATCAGGATCAGGCCCAACGTCATGGCAATCATCAACTCGACCAGACCGAAGCCCTGTTGCCTCAGTCTTTTTGGTGTGGTGGTCATAGCTGCGACTCCACCCTAAACTGCTGGTTAGCCAGCCCCTGGGTGCCGCGACTGTCGTTCCACAGAACGACTATGGTCGCCCTGTTGGTTGCACCGTCGACCGTAATCGAACCCCTCCCCGCTGGCAGTGTGCAGGCAAGCTGGTTTTCCCAGCCTGCGATATCCTGGGCCTGGATCGTCCCAGCGGGCACCGCCGTGGTGCAGGCCACCGCCGCCGCAGGCATATTGGTGTTGTAGTCTGTGGTCAGCGCCAGCGGCCGATTGGCCCGCATCCGGTCAATCATGTCATAGGCCGCCCAAGTCGCCTGGGTACGATGGGTGGCGCTCAAATTGTTTCTCATGCCCGACGCCATCAGGCCCGCCAGACCCAACAGGCCGATCGATAACACCAACATGGCCACTAGCACTTCGAGCAGGGTAAATCCAGACTGTTTCATGATGCTCCTCACGGACAGGCTACCGGGGCGCTCGCCACCCGCCCGGTCGATTCGATCTGTATCGCCCGGCCCTGTACAGCGGCCGGCGCCGGCGGACATAACGTCAACGTGGTTTGGGCAATCGCCGAACCGACAGGAATAGTCGTATTTCCCATCGTCGTATAGGCCACGGTGGTGGCCACATTCGCGCCTCCCACCAGTGTGCTCCCGCCGCTCAGCGCCTGTTGCACACGAATCACCGCACCGGCCGGATCCCGCACCACCCAGCCTTGCGCCCAGCCGCCAATACAGGTCGCTTGATTGCTGCTGGCGCACACGGTGACCGTTGCGCCACGCCTAACCGCTTCGCTGCGGGCAAGATTGAGCGCACTGATAAGATCGTTGGCTTGCGTCGCCATGCGATTGTTCATCAAGAAGACGCTGAAACTCGGCACCGCGATCACTAACAATATGGCCGCCACCGAAACCGTGACCATCAACTCGACCAGCGTGAAGCCATTTGTTGCGTTTTTTTTCATCTCGTTTCATCTTTATCCTGCCCTGCTTTACCCTATCGCAGCGCCTTGGCAAACGCCAATACCGTCGGACTGGCGGGCACATTGCAAGAATGAGCGGCAGCGCCCCTTCCCAGGAGTCTGGCGGACTTAATGGAAATCGGCTGCAATCGATTAAGTCTTAGTCGGGTCCGCTAATCGAGGCGAACGCGGTAATATTCCGCCACGAAACAAAACGGGAATCCAAGATGCAGTTCAGTGTTGAAGCCTTTCGCGCCTGGCAGAACAAGAGCGTTACCCTGCTCGGCATGTCCGGGGTGGGCAAGACCTATCTGTCTGGCATCCTGCGTGGTCACGACTGGTTTCATTATTCCGGCGACTACCGCATTGGCAAGCGTTATCTGGACGAGCCGATACTCGACCTGATCAAGCAGCAGGCCATGCAGGCGCCGTTCCTGCGTGACCTGTTGCGGCGCGACTGGATCGACATCCAGAACAACATCAAGATTGAGGACTTGGGCCCGGTGCTGGCCTTTGTCGGCAAGGTCGGCAACCCGGCGCTGGGCGGCGTGCCGCTGGACGCCTTCGTCCGCCGCCAGGCCCAGTACCGCGAGGCCGAGATTGCCGCCATGCTCGATGTCCCGCAATTCATCCGCAAGGCGCACGACATCTACGGCTATGACCATTTCGTCAACGACGCCGGCGGCAGCCTGTGCGAGATGGACGACAACCGGGTCATCGACTGTCTGTCGGCGCATACCTTGATCCTGTATATCCAGGTCACCGATGCCGAGGAGGAGCAGAAGCTGATCGACCGCGCGGTGTCCGACCCCAAGCCGCTGTATTACCGGCCCGCCTTCCTGCAAGCGCAATTGGCGCTTTATCTGCAAGAAAACGGCCTGCAATATGCCGCCGAGATCGACCCTGACGCCTTCGGCCGCTGGGTCTTTCCGCGCCTGTTCCGTTCCCGCATTCCACGCTACGAGGCGATCGCCGGGCCGCACGGTTATACCGTCACGTCGCAGGAAGTGACACGGGTCCGGGACGAGAAGGATTTCATGGCCCTGCTGGAAACGGCGATTGCCAGGAAGACTGCTTCATGCCCCTAGTCGCCCACAACGATCTACCCGCTTTTGCCCGCCTGAGTCAGGAGGGCGTCACCGTATTGAGCGCCGAGCGGGCCTTGAATCAGGAGATTCGTGAGCTGCATATCGGCCTTTTGAACATGATGCCAGACGCCGCCCTGGCGGCCACCGAGCGGCAGTTCTTTCGGCTGGTGGGTGAGGCCAACCCAATCGCTCAGTTCTGGATGCACCCATTTACCTTGCCGGAACTGGCTCGCGGCGCCGATGCCAGGGCCTACATCGAACGCTATTACGAGCCGCTCGACCGGATCATGGCCGATGGCCTGGACGCCCTGATCGTCACTGGCGCCAACGTAACCGGCCCGGCCCTGGCCAAAGAACCGTTCTGGGAGCCGCTAAGCCGAGTCATCGACTGGGCCTGGGAAAATGTCACCTCGACCTTGTGTTCCTGTCTTGCCACCCATGCGGTGATGCAGTTCCGCCACGGCCAGGCGCGTGTGCTGCGGCCGGAAAAGGCATGGGGCGTGTTCGAACATCGCGTGGTCGACAAGCGCCACCCATTGGTGGCCGACGTGAACACGCGGTTCGACGTGCCGCATTCGCGCTGGAATGACGTTAGCCGGGCGCAGTTCGACGCGGCCGGTTTGCGGGTGCTGGTGGAAAGCGACCAGATCGGCGTGCATCTGGCCACCAGCGCCGACGGCTTTCGACAGGTGTTTTTTCAGGGCCATCCCGAATACGACACGATCTCGCTGCTCAAGGAATACAAGCGCGATCTATTGCTTCACAGCGCGGGCGGCCTGAAGCAACCGCCGCCGTTTCCAGCGAATTATTTTGCTGCCAGGGAACAGGCGATCCTGGACGAATACCACGCCCGGATGGCGGCGGCCGCCGCGCATGGAGGGCCGAAGCCGGCATTCCCCGAGGCCCTGATTGCCGATCGGCTCGACAATACCTGGCACGACACCGGCGAGGCCGTCGTCGCCAACTGGATCGGCCTTACCTACCAGATAACCCACCGGGTCCGGAAACTGCCCTTCATGGACGGGATCGACCCAAACAATCCGTTGGGACTTTAATGTGAAATTCGCGTAGCCCAAAGGCGGGGCATGCCCGCCGCCACGACAGCGAGTGAACGGCGGCCATGGGCCGCCCTGTGGCGTTTTATGATTTGGGGCGGCGCTCTACCATGCTCATTAGAGGGTTCCCAGGGTTAATGCTGATACAGGATCGATGCTGTCATGGAAACGCCTAGTTTTCTGCTCCAACTCATGATGGTTCTGCTCGTTGCTCGCGTGTTTGCGGAGCTGGCCGTGCGGCTGAAATCACCCTCGGTGATCGGCGAGTTGCTGGCCGGGGTGGTTTTGGGTCCTAGCCTGCTTGGCTGGCTGTCTCCGGACGCAACCATACGGCTATTGGCCGAGATCGGCATCATCCTGTTGCTGTTCGAGGTTGGCTTAGAAACCGATATACGAGGTCTGGCGCGGACCGGCGGGCAGTCTCTTGTGGTAGCCGTGTTGGGATTCATTCTGCCGTTCCTGCTTGGTTTTGGCGTTGCTCGCTGGGGCTTGGGCCTTGAACTGATGCCGAGCCTGTTCGTGGGCGGCACACTGACCGCCACCAGTATTGGCATCACCGTGCGGGTGCTGGCCGATCTCAAGCGCCAAGGCAGTACGGAGGGCCAGGTAGTCCTGGGCGCGGCGGTGCTGGATGACGTCATGGGCGTGGTGTTGCTGGCCTTGCTTTATTATGAGTTTTCCATCGGCGGTATCAGTCTGGTCAATACCGGCAAGGTGCTGCTCTTCGTCCTATTGTTCTTCGCCCTCGCCGCGCCGGCCGCCAAGATCATTTCGGTGCGCACGGTGACTGACTTGGGCATAAACAACCCGCCCGGCGCGGGCCGGGGCGGGAAAAGCAGCGTGATAGGCGATCAGCAGGCCGGCACGTCTTTGGAATACTGACTGAGCGGGATGGCCTTGGTGGTTTCTCCAACGTTCTGGCGATAGACGCCGGGGCCGAAACGCTCCATGAGCTCGCCCTTGAAATTTTTGAAGAAACGCTTGATGAAGGCCTTGCCGACGATGCCGGTCGCGCTTAGCGAGTCGGTCGCGGCGTCGTAGGCCAGGGCCACAGGCAGCAGCGGCGCGGGGGCCACGCCGGATTCGACGCGGGCGCCTTCGGCCGGGTCGAATATGCTGCCATGGGCGCAGCAGATGATGCGGTCCGGTTTGCCGGCCAGTTCGCTGCCCTCATGGGCGTAGCGTAGATAGGCGATCTCGGGTGTCGGGTAACTCAATTGGTGAGTGCAGATGGCGATAAAGGCCACCAGATTATTATTTTTGCCCACGCCCGGCGGGTTCGAATATACGCCGTCGTCGGTGGAGTCCATGGCTTGGGAATGGGCGGTGTGATTGCCCAGGTTAATCAGATAACACGGGACGCCGTTGAAAGGATAGGCGAACACCAGGGCCTCACCGAGACCGATCTCCGACGCCTTGAGCGGCGAGCCGTCGGCCTTGACCAGCTTGGCGGAGGGGCATGCCTCGATTTGCTCCGCCTGCGCGCGCAGGCTTTGACTGAGCGCCGCGGTCAGGACGGTGCCGGTGCATAGTTTTACAAAACCTCTGCGGTCCATTTCAACCTCCAAGAAAAAGGCCACCCGAGGGTGGCCTCCGAGTTATACCAGATTACGCCGCAAACAGGTCGCGGTAAATGCCGCGCGCCCATTCCAGGGCGGCCTTGCCCTTGGCGCCATCGCGATTATCGAACATCTTGGTATCGGGCGAGAAGCCGCCGACGGCCGTGCCTTCCTTGTTGAGGACATAGCCAGCATCGACGCTGATGGCCTCCATGGGGTCGGCGTTGACCATCGAATAGCAGACGGTGCGCGGGCTGGTCCAGGCGATTTCCTTGCCCTGAGCGCGGGCGGCCAGCACCTTGGCGACGTACTTACCCTCGGTGTTGGAGGTATTCGCGCTCTTGGAGTACGGATGCGGACGGGAGTCACCAGACACGAAGACGTGATCATCGCCCTTGAGGCTGTAACGTATCTGGTCGATGGCGGCTTCCTTCTGGCCGCTTGCCGGGTCCATCAGGCCCAGATGCTCGATCAGCGTTGAACCGCGGACATTGGCGTAGATCGCCGCATCGTCGAAGCTGTAGCTGTCGAATTCGGTCTTGATGACGCGCTTGTCGACATCGACGCCGGTGACGGCCGAGTTTGGTTTCCACTCGACGATGCCCTTGAACAGTTCATCGAAGGCGGCATGGAAACCCTTGGCCTTGATGGTGATCTCCGGGTTGGCGTCGAGCACCAGCACCTTGCCCTTGATCTTGTTCTTCTTGAACACCGAGGCGATCATGCAGGCCCGCTCATAGGGGCCGGGCAAACAACGGTAATTGCCGTTGGGAACCGTTTGCACGAAGGTGCCGCCTTCGAATTCACGTATCTTGCGGTTGAGGGTGACGTGCTCGGTCGGGGAGGTGAAGCCACCAGGATATTTCTGGCGCAGGGCGACCTGGGCGCCGACGTCGCTGACGCCGATCTTGTCGTAGTCGTAGGAGATGCCGGGGGCGACAACCAGGAAGTCATAGCCGATGTCGCCTTCGTTGGTGACCAGAGTGCGGCTGGCGCGGTCGAGGCCGATCACCGTGGCGTTGAAGTAGATGTAGCCGTTTTCGACGGCGGCATCCATGAAGCTGTGGTTGGCCAGAAACTCCAGATCAATCAAGCCGGCGTACCACATGTTGCTGTTGAAGCAGGAGGCGTACATGTCACGCTTTTCCACCAGCACCACGTCAAACTTCGGATATTCCTTCTTGGCATATTTGGCAATGGTCAGGCCGGAGGTGCCGCCGCCGACGACGACCAGGCGCGGACCTTTGGCCTTGGGTAGGGCGGCCTTCAGCCCGGTGGCGACGGCAGCGGACTGACTGCCGGCCAGCGCCGAGCCGGTGACGCCGGCCGCGCAGCCGGCCGTGCCTGCGGCCAACATGGCGCCGCTTAGTTTCAGGAAATTACGCCGATTGAAATTGTCGGTCATGAGTGAGTCTCCTTCTTTTATGGTCAGAAAAAAAAACGTCAAGTCGAACCGCTTTCCATGCCGCACCCGCGTCATGCGGAACCAGCATAGGGGCCTGCGCGCCTCGCCGAAATTCGACGGCTGGCTTGCTACCTAGACACCACTTCATAGCACCACCGCCGATTAAGTGTAAATCCTAGACCGCTTAAGGTGAAGCAAAGGTTGTTGCAAGGTAAAGGTTTGGTGAACGGGGCAATAAATTCAAGCTGGCGCGTTTCAAGTCACGGGCCGTTTGCCAAAGAACAATTGCGCCGCCGTGCCCAGGCCGGGCGTGCTGTCGATGACGATATCCCAGCCATGCAGGTCGCAGACCCGTTTGACCAGGGACAGGCCTATGCCGGAGCCCTGCGAATCCGGGCCGCGATAATGGCGTTGAAAGATGCGCTCCAGGTCCGCCTTGTCGATGCCTTTGCCGGTATCGCTGATGACCAGGCGGCTGCGTTCCAGACAAACGTGGACCTGGCTGGATTGGGCATGGAGTATGGCATTGCCGATCAGGTTGTCGACCACCACCGTGGCCAGTCCCTTTTCTACCGGCAGGAGCGGCGCGTCAACGATATTCAGGTCGATGGCTATGGCGATCGCGCCATCCAACGAGCGGTATTTTTCCACCGACTCCCGGACCACCGAGGCGATGGAACAGTTATCCGGAGGCGTCGTCAAGCCGCTTTCCTCGCGCGACATGCGTAGCAGTGCGCTGGTCAGTTCGGTCATGTCATAGCTGGCCCGGTCGATGCGGGCAAGGCGGTTGCGTTGGCTTTCATTCAGGCCGGCGTCGTCTTCCAGCACTTCCACCGCGCCGCGAATCACGGCCAGCGGGGTGCGCAGTTCGTGACTGACGTCGGAGGCGAATGCCCGCTCCCGTTCGGCGCAGCCTCGGATGCGTTCCAGGTAGCGTTCCAATACCTGGGCTAGTTCACCGATGTCATCCAGGGCAAGTACCTTGGTCGGCTGACCGGGCTCGCTGGCGGCGATACGGGCGGCCAGGTCGATGACCGGCGCCACGGCCCGTCGGGCAAGCCAGATGCCGCTCTGGGCAATCAACCAGGTCAGCAGTAGCGCGGCGGCGCCGAGGCCATAAAGGAAATACTCCTCCCGTGCCAGGTGGGCCGATTCGGCGACAGCGAAATAGATACCGACCACGAACAGCAGGCTCGACAGGGCGCCAAAGGCAGCGAAATAAAGCCCGGCGCGCCGGCCCAGTCTATGGCTCGGCATGGGGGTCCGCAATCTGGTAACCGACCCCGCGCACGGTGCGCAGCAGGCGGGCGGCGAAGGCCTTGTCGATGGCGTCGCGCAGGATGTGCAGATGGGCCTTGAGGGCGTCGCTGTCGGGCGGATGGTCGGCCCATACTGCGGCCTCCATCTGTTGCCGCGTAACCACCTGCGGCGAGGCGCGCATCAGCAATTCCAGCAATTTGAGCGGGATGGGCGGCAGGTCAATGACCTGTTCGCCGCGCGTCACCCGGTAGGTGCCGATGTCATAGGTCAGGTCGGCCACTCGCAGCTTTTGCACCTGGCCCTGAGGCAGGCTGCGGCGGGCGATGGTGCGCAGACGGGTTTCCACTTCCCGCAGAGCGAATGGCTTGATTACATAATCGTCGGCCCCGGCCTCCAGCCCCTGAATCTTGTCGTCGAGCGAGTCGCGCGCGGTCAACATGAGGACCGGCGTATGCCGCTCTGCTTCAGTGCGCAGCTTGCGGCACAGGGTCAGACCATCCATACCGGGCAGCATGAGGTCCAGGACGATGGCGTCGTAGTCGTTGGTCAGCGCCAGATGCAGGCCGCCCACACCGTCGCCCGCCATATCCACCACATGGCCGCGAGCTTCGAGAAAGTCCATCAGGTTGGCGGCGATGTCGCGGTTGTCCTCGATGATTAACAGGCGCATGGGGCGGCTTTGGTCGCAATAAAAAGTGGTTGAATGGGTGATCTTGTCAATTTGGCCCGCTGAGTTCAAGCCTTGACGATGTTCGGCGCCGGCTCCGGATAGACACCGCAGGTATCGACGATCAATTTGGCGTGCCGCGCCAACAGCAATTCCATCAGCGCCACCGAGGGTGACTCCCGCGTGTCATCGACGTTCTTCTTGTAGGCGATGCCCAGGACCAGCACCTTGCTGCCCTTGATGGCCTTGCCACGGTCGTTCAACGCCGCGCCGACCTTGCCTAGACCGACCACGCCGATCACTGCGGTCTGGTTGCGAATCTTGCCGATGAGTGCATCTTTATGGAACTGCACGAAGGACGTCCTTGGTTGGGTCAATAGTTGAGATCAGAATTATAAGGCGCTGCGCCGGCACGGGCGGGATCGGGTATCCTTCGGCCTTGTTCGAATCACTCGGAGTTTGACGGTAATCATGTCCACCATCCCACCCTGCCCGCAATGCGCCATGGAGAACACCTACCCGGACGGCGACAACTACGTTTGCGCCGACTGCGGCCATGAATGGCCTATGGTCCAGGCAGCGCATGCCGACGATGATGCGGGCGCCGTAATCAAGGATGCCAACGGCACGGTACTGAGCGACGGCGACTCGGTGGTGCTCATCAAGGACCTCAAGGTCAAGGGTTCTTCGATCACGCTCAAGCAAGGCGCCAAGGTCAAGAGCATCCGCCTGGTCGGCGGCGACCATGAGGTGGACTGCAAGATGGATGCCGGCAGCTTCATGCTGAAGGCCTGCTTTTTGAAGAAGGTCTGAATCGGGCCGTTGCCGTTCCTCAACCCTTACTGATGAATCCAGCGCGGGGTTCGACGGGAATGAGATGAAAATTACAGTCAGCGAATTACTAGTCCGGTTCATGGAACGCCTAGGCGTGAGCCATATTTTCGGCATCCCGGGCGCCCATATCCTGCCGGTCTATGACTGCTTGTATGACTCGCCGATCAAGACCGTTCTGGTCAAGCACGAACAGGGCGCGGCATTCATGGCCGGCGGCCTGGCCCGCGTCTCGGGCGGGATTGGCGCCTGCATCGCCACGGCCGGTCCCGGCGCCACCAACCTGGTGACCGGCATCGCCAACGCCTATGCCGACAAACAACCAATCCTGATCGTCACCGGCGAGACCTCGACCTACATCTTCGGCAAGGGCGGCCTACAGGAAAGCTCGGGCGAGGGCGGCGCCATCAATCAGGCCGCCCTGTTCGGCGGCATTACCCGCTATCACAAGATCATCGAACGCACCGATTATCTCGGCCAGGTGCTGAACCGGGCGGCCCGGATACTGCTATCGGCGGCCCCGGGGCCGGTGCTGCTCAGCCTGCCCTACAACGTTCAGAAAGAGGAGGTCGAGGAGAACCTGCTGGACGGCATCAATTTTCATCCTATGGTGGCGCTTAAAAGCCACGCCCCGGCCAATGAACTGGTCGAGTTGATCGCCGAGGCACGCTATCCGGTCATCGTCGCCGGCCATGGCTGCGTTCAGGCTGGCGCTCAGGCGGCCGTGGCCCATCTGAGCGAGTCGCTCAATATCCCGGTCACCACCAGCCTCAAGGCCAAGGGCGTGATTAGCGAGGGCGCCGCGCTGTCGCTAGGTAGCCTGGGGGTGACCTCGGACGGCCGGGCCTACCGCTATATCGTCGAACATGCCGATCTGCTCATCTTCCTCGGGGCGGGCTTCAACGAGCGCACCAGCTATCTGTGGGACAACACACTTTTGGCCGGCAAAAAGATCGTCCAGGTGGACATCGACGAGGGGCAACTGGAAAAGGTGTTCAAGGCCGATCTGGCCATCCACGGCGACCTCGGCGCGGTCCTGGACGACCTCCTGACGGCGGTCGAAACGGCGGCTGTGGCAAGCAAGTCGCTCGACCGGCTGGCCGGCCACGCGGTCTCGCCCAGCCCGGAAAAATTCCGCTTGATGGAGCGTTTTTTTACCAGTCTGGCGGCACGGTTTCAGGAGGATGTCCAGATATTCGACGACAACATCATCTTCGCTCAGCGCTTTTTCAAGTCGGCGCTAAGCAACCGTTATTTCCCCAACTCCGGGATTTCCTCGCTTGGCCATGCCATCCCGGCGGCCATCGGGGCGCGCTTCGCAAACCCCAGGCCGACCTTCGCGATACTCGGCGATGGCGGTTTCCAGATGTGCTGCATGGAGATCATGACGGCGGTCAATTACGCCATTCCGCTCAATATCGTGGTCATCGACAACGCCGCCATGGGCCTGATCCGCAAGAACCAGTCCCAGCTCTACGGCGGGCGCTACATCGACTGCGACTTCGTCAACCCGGACTTTGCCTATCTAGCCCTGGCATTTGGCATCCGCCACTGGAAGATCGAGGCCGAGGCCGATGTCGATGCCCTGTTCGCCAAGGCCGATCTGACCGGCTCGATCAACCTCATCGAAATCATGCTGGACAAGAATGCCTTCCCGGACTATTGGTCGAACCGATAACCCCGACATAGCGGCGCAACAAGCGACCATCGCGGCCATCGAAAAGGCGCTGTGGCGCGATGGTCTGAACGAGGCGCTGTTGCCCGACTATCAAGCCGCCTACCGGGAACTGGAACGGCGCATTGCGGCTCGGGGCGAGGACCGCCGCTACCGCTTCGTCATTGTCGTCCCGGTGGCTGATCGGCCGCGCCATTTGCAGAGCTGCCTCGATAGCCTGCTGGAGCTATGTCGGCTATTCGGCTATGGCGGGCAGCGCGACGGCCGTTATTTGAAGGTTGCGGTGTTCATCGCCGATGACAGCCGCGACGAAGCCAACATCTCCGCCCATCGGGAGATTGCCAGCCAGTTCAGCGGACAAGGCCTCGATACGCTCTATTTTGGCTTGCGCGAACAGATCGAACTGCTGGATTCGCTGAGCGCGGACGAACGGGAACGGCTGGCCGGTATCCTGGGCAAGGCAACGCGGGAATCGTTTGCGCACAAAGGCTCGGCGGTCATGCGCAATATCGCCTTCCTGAAACTCAACGCACTGTTCGGGAACGACGATCGGCTGCTGTTTCACGCCATCGACAGCGATCAGGAATTCAAGATCAAGGTCGGCACGGCGGCCGGCGACAAGGCGGTCTATGGCCTGAGCTTCTTCCACGCACTGGACGCAATCTTCAGCCAAACCGACGCCCTGGCGCTGACCGGCAAGGTAGTCGGCGATCCGCCCGTTTCGCCCGCCGTGATGGCCAGCAACTTCCTCGACGATGTGATCGACTTCCTGCGCCAGATGGCCGCCAGCGGCGGTCATGGCCCATGCGGCCACCATCGCGCAGAGTCACGCCACGAGGGCGAGGCCGCCTACCATGACATGGCTGACCTGTTCGGTTTCAAGATGACCGGCGAGGCCTACCGCTACCGCTGCACCCTGACCGGCGCGCATAGCGACGCGGATTGCTTCGACCATTTCGCCCACCGGCTCAAGCGCTTCTTCTATGGCGAGCACCCCACCCGAATCTCCTACTATCGCTACGCCGGGGCGGTCGAGAGCGTGCAGCCGGCCCGCACCGTTTACACCGGCAACTATGTCTTCCGGCCGGAGGCGTTGAGGTACTTCATCCCCTTCGCCGATTTGCGTTTGCGAATGCTGGGGCCAAGCCTGGGCCGGGTAATCCGGTCGGAGATCGGCGGCCGTTTCGTGGCCGCCAACCTGCCCATGCTGCACAAGCGAACCGTCGAAGAAACAGGGCGTTCGGAGTTCAGGCCGGGCATCGATGCCCGGGCCGAGGCCATCGAACTGTGCGGCGAGTTCGAGCGCCAGTTTTACGGCGATGTCATGCTCTTCGCCCTGGAACGGCTGACGGCCATGGGCCTTTTACAACAAGCCTTGGCCGACAGCGTAATTGCCGGGACGGTTGAGACGGTGCATAGCGAAATGCTGGAGAAATACGCCGCCAAACATCGGGCCATCGTCGCCAAACTAGAACAGCTCGATCGGCTGCTGCACGGCCCTGACCAGTGGTGGAACCAGACGCCAGCTCAGGCCAAGGCGGTTGGTGAATTTGCCGACTTCAGCGCCAATATGGAACACAACTTCGGCGCCGACTCGCCTTGTTACGCACACATCCGGGACCACTGGCCGCGTTGGCGGGCCGGCCTGGTTCGGGCGCTCGTCGATTATCCGCAAGACCGCCTCTTATGGGCCGCTGTCCTGGCAGCGTTGCCATGAGTTTTCGTTAAGGGCGACCTCGTATTTCGCCCAGGCGGCAAACTCCGCCAGAGTGCAGGTGGCGGCCTTTCTCCGGCACGCGCCGGCGATGCCTTTGATGGTCACGACCGGCTGGCCGCTGGCCGGATCGGCAGCGATCCCGGTGACCAGTCGCACGCCCCAGGACCGGCCATAGGCGCCATTGCTGTAGTAGCGGCCGTTACTAATGGCAGCGGCGTCCATCAGTGGGTCAGCCGGCGGTAGATGTCGGCCACCTTGGCCGGTAGTTGCGCCACGTCGTTGAGGATCACATAGCGGGCGGCGCCGTACATGTGGGGCAGGTAGTCGCGGGCCTCCTGGTCGATGGTGATGCAGAATGGGTGGATGCCAGCACGCTGGGCTTCGAGCAACGCCATGCGGGTGTCTTCGATACCGTAGGGGCCACGATAACCGTCGAAATAGTCATCCGGGCGGCCGTCGGACAGGGTAATCAGCACCTTGGTACCGGCCTCGATGTCGGTCAAAAGTTTGCTCAGGTGGCGGATGGCAAAGCCCATGCGGGTATATTCCTGCGGCGCGATGCCGGCGATGCGGGCCTTGACCGCTTCGCTGTAGTTCTCGTCGAAGGTCTTGATCCGGAACAGCTCGCAACGCTTCCGGGTGATGCCGGAGAAGCCGTAGATGGCATAGCGGTCGCCCAGTCGTTCCAATGCCTCGCACAGCAGCAGCAGCGCTTCACGTTCGGCCTCGTTGATCCAGCCCTTGGTCGAGCCGGACATATCAACCATGAAGGCCACGGCGATGTTGCGTTCGGCGCGGTGCATCTGCATGAACAGGCGGTCGCTCATCTCGCTGCCGTCTCGGGCATCGGCGAGCGCTTCGACCAGTGCGTCGATGTCTACCTCGTCGCCCTGAGCCTGGCGTTTCAGCAGCCGGTTCTCGTCGCGCATGGCCTCGAACCGGCGGCGTAATTGCTTCACCAAACCGCTGTATTTTTCTAGCGTCAGGCGCGGGAAGCCGTCGTAGACTGGCACCACCTCCTTTTCCCGCATCACGCACCAGTTTTTGCGGTAGTGCTGGCGGCCCATATCCCACTCGGGGTAGAACAGCGCGCCTTGCTCGTGATACGGCCCCTGCCAGACCGCATCCGGATCGAGCGGCTGGTCCTGGTAAGGCATGGGGTCATATTCACCGTCGCCAGCCGGAACCAGGTACTCGGGCGGTATCTCGCCGAAGTCCAGAAAGATGGAGGTGAGCAGTTGCTTCACTTCATCGGGCGGCGCGACCGGCAGGTCGTCCAGGGTCAGGTCGAAATCAAGGCGACCTTGGCCTTCATCGGCTTGGGCGGCGAGGCGCGGCTCTTTTTTCGGACCAGCTTCCTGAACTGGCGCGCGGCGGTTCTGTTCCTCTGCCATCTTGGCCAGTTTCACCCTCAGCCGGGTCTTCTCCTTTTCCAGTCGGCCGGCCCGGGCGGCAGCCACCGCCTCCGGGTTCAGCGCGCCTTGATAACAGAAGGGTATAAAGTCGGATAGCGCGTAGGCGGTATCAAGCAAGGCGAGACTATCTACAACCTCGCTATCGGCATCAAGCTGCGCCGCCAGGTCGGCCCAACCCTCGGCCAGGCGGTCGCCAATCTCACGGCCTAGGCGGACCATGTCCCGGTGCAGGCCTGGCAGTTCGCGGGCCAGACGTGCCGTCAGACGCAGGGTTTCCAGGCCGTGAAACTGCGCCAGGGCGCGGATCGGATCGGCGTAGTTGGCGCACACTGAGCCGATGTCCGGCCGCAGGCTGCCGAAGCGCGTCTGGGCCCAGAGCAAGGCGACCATGGCCTTGGTCAGCTTGAAATTATCGGTACGACTGGCCAACGCGGCGACGATGCCCGGCAGGACGATCCGCTCGCCATCGGTGTAGGCCGTCTCACCCTGCTCGACCTTCAGTGGGCGGCCCGATAGGCCATGGACGAAGTTGCCCAGGATCGGCGCGCTATCCTCGAACAGGGCGCCGGCAGCGTGTTCATGACGGTGTTGCGTGAAGTCGCCAGCCTTGGCCACGATATCGAGCGCGGCGTACATGCCGGCCTGGTCATAAACGTCGCACAGATGCACCGCCCAGGCCTCGATGGCGCGCCGGTCCATGCGCCGGAGCAGGTCTGGCGACTGTTCGGCGAAACGGTGGGCCAGGGTGATATGAGTGGTGGCGATGCGCCGAACCCAGTCCAGTATGAAGTCCTGAGCCGCACGATCCAGGCCGGCCAGCGAGTCGGCAATGTCGTTGACCCGGTGAAAGGTGAATTCGGTCTCCAGCCAGACGTCGAGCAGGGCCTCGATTTCAGCCCGTGTGCGCGGGGCGGTCATCAGAACAGTGAAGTGGACAGTTCCTGGATGGCGGCCAGCATGTCCGGGTCGTCGGTGACCGCCTGGGCTACGGCGCTCTGGCAAGCGGTCACCGGGCTTACACCGCTGGCAATCAGCTTGGCGGCGTGGACCAGGAGCCGGGTGGAGGCGCCTTCGTCCAGACCGCTGCCTTTGAGGTTGCGGGTCATGTGGGCAAACTTGACCAGGGTTTCGGCCAGAGCGCCATCGACACCGGATTCGCTGGCGACGATGCGTGCCTCCAGCTCCGGCGCTGGGTAGTCGAACGCGAGTGCCACGAAGCGCTGCCGGGTGGATTGCTTGAGGTCTTTCAGGACACTCTGGTAGCCGGGATTGTAGGAGATGGCCAGGCAGAACTCGTCGGAGGCTTCGAGCAGTTGACCGAGCTTTTCCATGGGCAGGGCGCGGCGGTCGTCGGCCAGCGGATGGATGACCACCATGGCGTCCTTGCGCGCTTCGACGATCTCGTCCAGGTAGCAGATACCGCCGACTCGCACGGCGCGGGTGAGCGGGCCATCGACCCAGACCGTTTCGCCGCCCTTGACCAGATAGCGGCCCACCAGATCGGAGGCAGTCAGGTCGTCGTGGCAGGACACGGTAATCAGCGGCCGCTTCAGCCGCCAGGCCATATATTCCATGAACCGGGTCTTGCCGCAGCCGGTCGGGCCTTTGAGCAGTATCGGCAGGGTGTTCCGGTAGGCCGCCTCAAAGATGCCGATTTCTTCGCCGAGCGGCTCGTAATACGGCTCGCTCTGGATGTAGTGGGTCTCGGGGGCGAAGGCGTGTGCGTTCATAGATGCAGTGAGGAGTGAGGTCTGGCTTGCTCCTCACTCCTTCCTCCTTACCCCTCACTAGAATTGCAGCCGCAGTCGCCGGGCTGGCCGGGGGGCGCACAGTATTTTTCGTTTTCAATCTGGTCGCGGTTGGCTTCAAACTCGGCCCGAATCTGTTCGGCCTTTGCCTTGAGACGCTCGCTGCGGGCCTCGTAGGCGCCCTCCCGCTCAGCGATCGATTGTTCGTTGAACAAGACCTGACGTAGAAACCGGTCGCCGAAGGCCAGCAGCTTTTCATCATCGGCAATCATCTCGGCCATCTCCTCGACTGGGATGTCGTAGGTCTTGTTGAATGATTCGCTGATGACGAAGGCGCGGAAGCGATCGAGGTCGTAGCTGGCCATGAAGAACAACTGGTTGGAGATCATCGGCGGCTTGCCGATAGCCGGACCGGCTGATTTTTTCTTGAGTATCAGTTGCCGCCAGCCGCGGCCCTTTTCGTCGTATTCGACCGCGCCCTGGGCAGCGCGATATTCGTCGATGGTCTGGGTGTCCGGCTCCTGGTGGCCAAAACAGGTTTTTTCGGTCACCTTGGCGAATGAGAGACGATCGACGTATTCGTCCGAGCGGCGCACCGATAGCAGGGCAATGGGGTAATAGCGACAAGCGGTGGGCCGGTCACCATAGACGCTACAACCTTCCTCGACCATGAACTGACAGGCGGAACCGCCGTCCACGCTGCGCAGTTTGACCCCCGGGGTGCCATCCTTGTCGATCTCGTAGGGCACGGTGTACTTTTGCAGGAATTCGCCGGAAGAGATGTCCAGGTGGTTCTTCAGGCGCACTATGTCGTAGGGCGTCAGGGTGATGTCGATATTGCTGCAACAGGCGTTCCAGCATTTGACGCCGCGGTGACAGCGAAATTGGAGCGGCGCGTCGCCTTCCAGCATCGTCGGAATGACCGGGTTGGCCTCGAAGGGAGAGTCCTTGGCCAGGTCCTTGAAACGCTCGTCGTAGTCTTGCATGGCGGTCTCGCTTATCTAGTCTGCCTGTAGGAGCGACTTCAGATGCAATCGTTCCGTTTTGCGGCTAAAGCCGCTCCTACAGGTAGGGTTTCGGTTCCTTAAAGCAAAAACCGGGCGCCTTGTGAGCGCCCGGTTCTTTAGCTAAAGCTTACTGCTTAGTGAGCAGCGGCCTTGAACAGCTTGGACTTATCGACCAGGTCGATGTGCTTGCGCTTGAAGCAAGTCCAGGTGTGGGTCTTCTTGTCATAGATCGAGTTGACGAAGCAGTGCCAGTTTTCTTCATCGACAAAGTTCTTGTCCATGCGGTAGTAGAAGCCAGGATAACGGCTTTCTTCGCGGAACTGGATATGCTTCATGTGGGCTTCGGCCGTCAGAATACGGTGGTAGTTTTCCCAGGCGCGCAGCAGTTCGTGCAGATCCTTGGCACGCATCTTCTGAGCGTCTTCCTTCAGGAAACCCAACTTCTCTTCGGCGATGTCGAGCATGACGTTGTTGGTCTTGTAGTAGGTCGCTACGCCAGCAACATATTCGTCCATGATCTTCTGCAGACGGAACTGCAACATCTTCGGGGTGATGTAGTTGGGGTTGACATCGATAGCCGACGTGTAGTCCTTGAACTCCAGGTAGTTACGTACCGGCTTCCAGATGACCTCGGCGATTTGTTCCGGGGTCTCGTCGAATTCCGGTTTGTAACCCTTGTTGTCCAAACAGTACTTGACCATGGACTTGGCCGCGATACGACCTTCAGCGTGAGAACCAGAGGAGAACTTGTGGCCGGATGCGCCAACGCCGTCGCCGGCGGTGAACAGACCCTTGACCGTGGTCATGCCACGATAGCCCCAGCTCCAGCCACTCGGCAGGTGAGCGGGGACGCCGCTATACTCTTCCTTGGTCGGCGCGCCGACATCGGTCGGGCCAGACACCCAGATACCGCAGCAGCCGGAGTGCGAACCCAGCAGGTACGGCTCGGTCGGCATCAGCTCGGACTTCTTCTTTTCCGGCTCGATGTTTTCGCCAACCCAGATGCCGCATTGGCCGACGGACATGTCGAGGAAGTCTTCCCAGGCTTCCGCCTCAAGGTGCTTCACTTCGCGCGGGGTCAGTTTCTCGCGCATGTTGGCAAGCGCCGTGACGGTGTCCATCCAGATCGGGCCGCGACCTTCCAGCATCTCGTGCAGCATCAGGTGGTTACGCAGGCAGGAAGCGGGAACGGCGGCCTGACCATACGGCGGGTAGTCGTTCAGCATGTCCTTGTTCTTGGCCATGTAGGCTTCGCCGAAGGCGTTGGTGGCCTGAGCCTTGAACAGCAGGAACCAGGCGCCGACCGGGCCGTAGCCGTCCTTGAAGCGGGCGGGCACGAAGCGGTTTTCCATCATGGTCAACTCGGCGCCGGCCTCGGCAGCCATGGAATAGGTCGAACCGGCATTCCACACCGGGTACCAGGCACGGCCGGTGCCTTCACCGACCGAACGCGGACGGAAGATGTTCACGCAACCGCCGGCGGCCAGCAGGATGGCCTTGGCCTTGTAGATGTAGATCTTGTTCTCGCGGACCGAGAAACCGGCAGCGCCAGCGATGCGGCTGGGGTCGTTCTTGTCGTTGATCAGGTGAACGATGAACACGCGCTCCTGAATACGATCCAGACCCAGCGCCTTTTTGGCGGCCTCAGCGACGATCCACTTGTAGGATTCGCCGTTGATCATGATCTGCCACTTGCCGGAACGCACGCACTTGCCGCCGTCCTTCAGCGGGGTCATGCCCTGGGCGCCGTCGTGACGCTCGCCGTTTTCGTCGGTCTTCCAAATGGGTAGGCCCCACTCTTCGAACATGTGCACGGAGTCGTCAACGTGGCGACCGCAGTCATAGGCCAGGTCGTCGCGGGTGATACCCATCAGGTCGTTGGAGACCATACGGGCGTAGTCAGCGGGGTCTTGCGCGTCACCGATATAGGTGTTGATGGCGGACAGACCTTGAGCCACGGCGCCGGAACGGTCCATGGCGGCCTTGTCGACCAATTTGATCTTCAGATCGACGCCGGTTTCCGCTTTCGCGGCTTCGGCCCAACGCATGACTTCATAGGCGGCGCCGCAACAGGCCATACCGCCGCCAATCATCAGGATGTCAACTTCTTCCTGAACTACTTCTGGATTAGAAAAATCAGCCATTATCTTTTCCCTTCTTGGATTACTTGCGGATCAATTCGGCCGGGTTGCCAGCACGATAACCCTTGGCGTAGTCATTGGTGAAGAAGCCAGACTTTTCGATGTCTGCCATCTTGGGCATGGCTTTGCCGGCGTAGGGATCGATGGAGCCCTCGGGGGTGGTCCGGATCGGGAACTTGAAGCGCTTCAGGGTGCCATTACGGAACTTGATGGTCCACATGATGGAGTCGGAACCGCGCAGAGGCTGCACTGAACCGCCCAGAGGCACGATGTCGGCGTAGTGGCGGACTTCGATGGCCTGCTGCGGGCAAATCTTCACGCAGGAATAGCACTCCCAGCATTGCTCGGGTTCCTGGTTGAAGGCCTTCATGGCGTGACCCGTTTCCGAACCATCCTTGTCCAGCTTCATCAGGTCGTGCGGGCAGATGTACATGCAGGCGGTCTTGTCCTGACCCTTGCAACCGTCGCACTTGTCGGTACGAACATAGGTAGGCATTACTTACTCTCCTTGTTAGCTAACAATCCGCTGTGTCAGCGGTCCATTCAGACTCCGGGCCCCACCTTGGCCGGGGCGTATCGCGAATCCGCTTCCGGCGGGCCCGGGATTCTAAATTCCAGTGCCGGTCGGCCATCGGGCCGACCGGACAGGCTAAAGTCCGACCTACATCAGGCGGCCGAGTGACCCTTCAGCTCGATCTTGACGTTCTGTTCCTTGCTCAGACTGGCGTAGTACTTCTTCAGTACGGCGGCGACCTCGGGACGGCTGAACTCGACCGGTAGGTCCTGACCTTCGGACAACATGGCGCGCACCTTGGTGCCGGACAGCAGAATGCGGTCGTCCTTGGTGTGCGGGCAGGTGCGTTGCGAGGCCATGCCACCGCACTTCTTGCACCAGAAGGTCCAGTCGATGTTCATGTTCTTGGTTTCGAGCGCGTCCCTGGGGATTTCGTCGAAGATCTTCTGCGCATCGAACGGGCCGTAGTAGTCGCCCACGCCAGCGTGGTCGCGGCCGACGATCAGGTGCGAGCAGCCGTAGTTCTGACGGAACAGGGCGTGCAGCAACGCTTCGCGCGGGCCGGCATAGCGCATGTCGAGCGGATAGCCGGCTTGAATCACGGTGTTGGGGGCGAAATAATTTTCGACCAGGACGCTGATGGCTTCAGAGCGAACTTCGGCGGGGATGTCGCCCGGTTTCAGGGCACCCAGCAGGGAGTGAACCAGGACACCATCCATGGTCTCGATAGCGATCTTGGCCAGGTATTCATGCGAGCGGTGCATCGGGTTACGGGTCTGGAAGGCAGCGACCTTGGACCAGCCCATCTTCTCGAAGGTGGCGCGGGTTTCAGCAGGGGTCATGAACTGCGCGCCGTACTTGGCCTTGAAGCCGCCGTCGGACAGGACCTTGACCGGACCGGCCAGGTTGTACTTGCCCTGGGCCATGACCATCTTGACGCCGGGGTGCTCAAGGTCGGCGGTCTTATACACCTGCATGCACTCGTGAGCCTTGTCGATCGTGTACTTCTCGCTCACCTTCATGGTGCCCATGACCTCGCCAGTCTCGCCGCTGACCAGGGCGATATCATCGCCTTCCTTGATGCTATCGTCGTCGGTTGACAGGGTGACCGGGATCGGCCAGAACAGGCCGCTGCTCATCTTCATGCCGTCGCAGACGCCTTCCCAGTCGTTGTGGGTCATGAAACCGTCGAGCGGGGTAAAGCCGCCGATGCCCATCATGATGAGGTCGCCGGTCTCGCGGGAGGACATCTTCACCTGCTTGAGGGTCTTGGCGCGGGCCAGTTCGGTTTTTTGTGCGGCGCCTTCGAGCAACAGAGGTTTGAGTTCACCACCACCGTGGGGTTTAACGAGACGGGACATGCTGGCTCCTTACGCTGAATGTCTATGGAATTGAGACTACCAATGGGACGAGCACAATAGCACGGTGCATCGCCCCTCTTAATCCAAGTTATTTATTTGCAAATAAAGTTTTTCGATGTTTTTGTGTTTTTATAACTTATTGTTTATTAAAACAATATTTAAAATCAAAAAAAGGGGGGTTAGCCTTTTGCCGCTACGTAGACGTTTGCTGGTCATCCTGTATCGTTCCGAGGGGGCAAAGTACCTGGAACAATTTTGGCCGTCTGCCGTCACGGCCAGGTGAGAACAATGGTAATTTTGCCAACTTACCATGGACCTGACCGGGCGTTCGTTCCGGACCGGACAACAACGATCGAGGAAGAAATGGACCTTATTTTGTGGCGTCACGCGGATGCTCAGGAACCTGGGCCGAAATTGCCCGATCAGGATCGGGAGTTGACTGCCAAAGGGCGCAAGCAGGCCTTGGCGGTCGGGAAATGGCTGAATGCTCGATTGGCCAGGGACTGCCGTATTCTGGTCAGTCCGGCGCTTCGTGCCCAGCAGACGGCGGCTGGTCTGGGCCGGCGTTTCGAGACGGTCCGGACAATCGAACCGGGCGCCGATCCGACTGCGGTGCTGGCCGCAGCGGGTTGGCCGGATGCCGGCAACGCGGTGCTGGTCGTCGGCCATCAGCCTATGTTGGGCCAGGTCGCGGCGATGTTGTTATGCGACCTACCGGCGCCGTTGACCATCAAGAAAGGCGGCCTGATCTGGCTGACCAACCGAACCCGCCGGGGCGACCGGCAAGTCGCACTGAAAGCGGCCTTGACCCCGGATTTGATCCTTTAGCCGCGACCGACCGCCATTCGCCTATTTCGATTGCAGGTAGCGTTGGTCATCAAAGGTGGCGACCCATTCCGGCCGATAGACCACCAGGACCGTCATGATCATGCCGGTGGCGAACGACTCGGCCCAGGCCATCAGCAGGTAATAGGGCAGGTAGTTTTCCAGCAGATAGCCGATCGAATAGGCGCCAGTGACGGCGGCATAGGCGGTCGAAGCCAGACCGACGGAGGTGATGGCCAGGCCGGCGCCGAGAAAGCAATTGAGAAAGATGTAGATGAAGAAGTGGTTGGGCAACTTGCGGTCCACTAAGCGATAGACCGCCCAACTGACTGAGACCGGCAGCACGCCCATTAGCAACAGGTTGGCCGGGTAGGCGGCGTATTGGCCGCTGTGGAGGGTGAGGCCGGCGATGACCAGGGCCAGCGCCAGGATGGCGAACCAGGGCCGGAACATCAGGGTTAGTGCGGTAGCCCCGAGCAGGTGCAGGCTGAGACCGGGCTGGACGCCGGCCTTGACCAGCCACAGGCCGAGCAGGATGACGCTGGCGCCAAGAAAGCTGTTCAGATTGGCCGGGTTGCCCAGCATTCGCCAGGCCACTTTGCGCCACATCAGGACGAACAGGCCGACCAGCAGCAGCCAGGATACGGCCGACCCGCCGTTGGGAATGCCAGAGGAAACAAGGTTCACGGCGCCGCCTCGAATATACTGGCGGCCATTTTAAAGACTGCCGATGGATATGCGAAATGAGACTTGCCCTGTTCGACCTCGATAACACCCTGCTGGCGGGCGACTCGGATTTCGAGTGGGCCCAGTTTCTGATCGAAAAGGGGGTTCTCGATCGCGAGTTGTACGAGGCCAAAAACCAGGCGTTTTACGATCAATACAAGGCGGGCACGCTGGACATCCACGAGTTTCTCGACTTCCAGCTCAAGCCGCTGGCCCGTCATCGCCGCGCCCTACTGGATGTCTGGCACGACGAATACCTGCGGACCCGGATCGTCCCGATGGTGGCCAAGGGGGCGCCGGCCCTGCTGGCGGAACATGCCGGCGATACCCGGGTCATCGTCACCGCCACCAACAGCTTCGTCACCGCGCCCATCGCCCGCTACCTGGGGGTCGAGCATCTAATCGCCACCGAGCCGGAACAGGTGGCCGGCGAATTCACCGGCAAGGTTGCCGGCCTGCCGTCGTTCAAGGACGGCAAGGTGACGCGCCTGGAGCAATGGCTGGCCGAGCAAGGCACAAACTGGGGCGAGGTCACCGAGAGCTGGTTCTATAGCGATTCGCTCAACGACCTGCCGCTGCTCGCCCGGGTGCGCCACCCGGTCGCGGTCGATCCCGACGCCACCCTGCTGGCCCACGCCGAGGAAGCAGGCTGGCCGGTCATCAGCCTGAGATAGCCGGCTATATGCGCACCCGATTCAAGCTGTTGGCCACTTTCGCCGCCGCGCTCTGCCTGTCCGGCCCGGCCCTGGCCTATCACCCTCTGGTTGGCGACGACACCGGCACCCAAGGCGCCGGCGGCAATCAGATCGAGATCGGTTACGACTACGACCACAGCACCTTAGACGGCGCCGGGCGGTCCTTTTCGATCACCTATAGCCGAGGCATTACCGACGCGCTGGATGTTTTTGCCAGCGCCGTCTGGCTGGCCAGTCCAGTTGGCGGCTGGGGCAACGCCGGTCTGGGCGCCAAGTGGCGTTTCTATGACCATGAGACCAGCGGCCTGAGCCTGGCCATCGAGCCCAAGGTCCAGTTGCCGGTTTCGGCCGAGGACGAGGCGCGCGGTCTGGGTAATGGCAAGACCGGCTACAGCCTGGCCTTCCTGGCCACTCAAAATACCTCGTTCGGACAGGTGATCGTCAATCTGGCGGCGGGCCGGGACCGCTTCGCGGATAAGCTGATTGTCGACCGCAAGACCCATTACCGACTCTCGGTGGCGCCGGTCTGGCAAGTTTCGAAGCCGATACGCTTGGCCCTGGATATGGGTCTCAAGACCAACCCGGACAGTAGCCGGAAGTACCGTATGGGCTACCTGGAACTGGGCATGATCTATACGCCCGACCAAACCCTGGACCTGAGCCTGGGCATCCTGCGCGCTGTTCTGGACGGCCCGGTGTCGAATACCACCGTCACCTCCGAGGCGACCTGGCGCTTCTGACTCGTGCCGACCGATTTTATTTGGTTGCCCTCCTCGTGGGAGCGGCGGCAGTTCCTTGTCAGGCCGGATACTGATGCCGTGATTGAACCTGGCCGGCTGGCCCTTGGGCGGCCAATTTCAGGCGACCAGTGCGACCTTCATCTTTTGTAGCGCCTTGACCTCGATCTGACGCACGCGCTCCGCCGAGATGCCGTATTCGGCCGCCAGCTCATGCAGCGTGGCCGGGTCTTCCTCGTTTAGCCAGCGCGATTCGACTATGCGGCGGCTGCGCGGGTCCAGGCTGTCCAGCGCCTTGCTCAGGCCGTGGGTCGCCATATGATCCCGCTCCGAGCGTTCGATGTGGTCGGTCGGTTCGCTGCCCGTGGCCGCCAGGTAGGCGATAGGGGCGAAACTGTCCTCGTCGTCTGATGAGGACTCCAAGGCCATGTCATGACCATACATGCGGACTTCCATTTCCCGGACATCACCCGGCTTGACCTTGAGGGTTTCAGCCATTTCCCTGACGCCATCGGTATCCAGTGTGCCGCTGCCCTGCTTCATGCTGCGCAGGTTGAAGAACAGCTTGCGCTGGGCCTTGGTGGTGGCCACCTTGACCAGGCGCCAGTTCTTCAGGATGTATTCGTGAATCTCGGCCTTGATCCAGTGCACGGCAAAGGAAACCAGACGCACGCCCCGCTCCGGGTCATAGCGCTTGACCGCCTTCATCAGGCCGATGTTGCCTTCCTGGATCAGGTCAGCATGGGGCAGGCCATAGCCCAAATAGCCACGGGCGATAGCGACCACCAGCCTGAGGTGGGACAGCACCAACTCGCGCGCGGCCTCCAGGTCTTCCTGGTTATGGTAGCGAACGGCCAGTTCGTGTTCCTGCTCGGTGCTGAGGATGGGAAAACGGTTCACCGCCGAGATGTAACTATCCAGGCTGCCCAGGCTGCTGGGTACTGGAAAATTCAGGGTTGCGGCAGTCATCGATAATCTCCAATAACATTTAATTTAATTTGATGAGATTTTAGCACTCCGGCATAGAGAGTGCTAACCAGGAAAAGTTCCAGCCAGGCCTATCGTTTCAAATTTCGAGTGGACACCATAAAAAAAGGGGCGGAATAAATCCGCCCCGATCAAATGGAGCCCGCCGATCGAACCGGTACGATCCGGTCGGCGGTAATCGCTCCTGGCACTCTCACTCTCTCATTGGTTCAGTCCCCGCTAGGGCCGTCGTGGCAGTCGTAGCAGTTGAACTGATGGCCTGGCGCGAAGGTTTTGGTAGCACCTTCGACCGACAGGGTACGGGTTACCTTGGTAGCCGACAGCGGGGCGCCCCGGAAGTCAGCGCCGTGGCAGTAGGCGCAGGCGGCCGTGCCATTCTTGGCAGCGGACTCGTGGCTGCTGACCCAGGCCTGTCCAACGGTGTGCATACCGTGCGGGCCGCCGTTCACCGTGGTCGGAACCGTCTTGTGGCAGGCCGAGCACTCGCTGATGGTGCCTTCATGGCCTTGCACGTCCATCGACAGGATGTTGTCGTTGACATGCGAGCTGGGGTACTCGGCATGGGTGGCGCCGTGGCAGGCTTCGCACTGCAAGCCGCCGTGACCAGCGCTGAACCGGTACAGGGAGAACGGGGCCTGAGGCGCATTGGCGTTGGTCGCAAAGGTCGAATCCAGCCAGGACTTGAGGTTGCCGCTGGCATCGACGCCGCTTACTTCGCGCTGGCCGTCGTGGTGGCAGGACTGGCAGTTGGGTTCTTCCAGCCAACCGACCCGGCCGGCCTTGCCGACATTGCTCATGCCGCCGTGGCAGCTCTGGCACTGAATCGCCATCGAACCGTCAGCCGCCTTGGCATTGCCCATCACGCCGCGCAGACACAGGGTCTTGGAACCGGGGTGACATTGGTAGCAGGAATCGCGGTTGCTGCTGCTATCCAAGGCCAGGCCGCTAACCGGGTCGGTGACCGAGGCATGACGGCTATGCAGTGCCGCAGTCAATGACTTGACGCCAGCGGCGCCTGCGGTGCCCAGGGCGTTGCTGCTGTGGCAGGAGGCGCACAACACCGGCTTGCCACCGGTGGCCGAGGCCAACAGACCATTCGGGTAGCCCATGGTGGTCATGGCGGTTTGGAAGACGGGATCGCCGGCCTGTTTCTGATCATGCAGGCTGAGGATGTTCTTCTTCCATTCGATCTCCTTGTTGGGGTCGACGATCCAGCCGGTCGCCGGCCTGGCGGCGGCGCTGGAGTTGGCGGCGTGACAACTGACGCAGCTCATCTCGTCGGACACCGGCAGCACCACGCGCGCTTGGGCCAATTGATTGCCAGCACTGTCGCGAGCTACCACCTTCACCATCGGGTAGTAGTTCTTGGCGCCGCTGTCGTCATAAGGCGTAATGGGGATGCCTTCGGCTTCGAACCATTTCTGGGTGGCGTTGTAGGTCATCGGGGCGGGCGTGGCCGAGGCCGTCTTGACGCCGGTCAGGCCGACATCCGGGGGCAATGGGGAGCCTAGACCAAACAGACTCTGCGCGTATTGCCAGAAGTTGGTCTTGGTCGAGGAGCTGGTATTGATCGAGCCCGAGGGATCGGCCATGGCCTCATAGGTCAAGGTCACGCCCTGGCTGACCACCTTGTTGTTGACTGTGTCGATCAACTGGGCATTCAGGGTGTTGTACGGCGGCAGGATGGAGAACATCGAATAATCCTTGCCGTCCATGCAGTGCATACCCAGGTTGTTCCAGGCCAGCAGGGTGTAGGAACCCCCGGCGGTCGGCGGCGGCGGCGTGGCGGTGCTCGAAACGGTCACGCCGATCACCACCGCATACTTCGAGTCGCGCACGGTGATCTGGGTCGAGCCGGCGGCCTTGCCGGTCACGGTCAGGGTCGAGCCGGACAGCGCCGCAGTAGCGATCGCGGTATTGGCCACGGCGAATGACAGGGTGCCGGAGGCGTTGGCGATGGTCACCGTGGCCTTCTGGCTCGGCGTCAACGATAGCGCCATGGGGCTGGCCGAGAGGGTAGCCACTGTTCCGGCCTGAGTCACCGTCACGGTCACCTTGACGCTGGAACGGCTATCCTTGACCTTCATGGTCGCCGTGCCGACGGCCTTGGCGGTCACGATCAGCTTGCCGCTGGAAATCTTCCCGGTGGCGACGTTTTTGTTTGAAGATTCAACCTTCAGACTGCCATGGACGTTGCTCAGCGTAACGCTGCCTTGCTTGCCAACCTGCAAGGTCAAGGCCATTGGACTGGCGGTTAAACTGTTGGTACTTGATGAATAACTATCGGATTCGGCGAATGCCGACCCGAAAAACGGCAGGAGCAGCCCTAGCAGCAGCCACCTGAATGAAATTACCCTATTCATGTTTACTCTCCTTCATGTAAATGGCCACCAAAGCGGTAGCTGCTCCGACACCTTGTTAACATCGCGGCAACGTCAATTCCTCCTGCTGCCTTATCATGGTGTTAAGGCCAGCTTAAGGGGACCTTAAGAGAATGGCGGCCATGCGAATATTAATTGTTGAAGACGACCCACAACTGGGCGATGGCCTGACTAGCAGCCTGCGCTCGCTCGGTTTCACTCCGGACTGGGTCCAGGACGCGGCCGCAGCCTGGCTGGCCCTGAACGGCGAGGAATACGAGGCCATGGTGCTCGACCTCGGCCTGCCCGGCGAGAGTGGCCTGAGCCTGCTCCATCGCCTGCGCGGCAACGGCCGCCATCTATCGGTGCTGATCCTGACCGCGCTCGAATCCAAAAGCGACAAGCTGAATGGGTTTAACGCCGGCGCCGACGACTACGTGGTCAAACCGGTGGACACCGAAGAGCTGGCCGCCCGCCTGCACGCCCTAGCGCGGCGCGCCCGTGGCCAGGCGCACAACCGCTTGACCGCCGGCCCGATCGAGATCGACACCCAGGCCCGGCGGGGCTGGCTGGTGGGCCAGCCGGTCAGCTTGTCGGCGCGGGAATACGCCCTGCTGGAAAAGCTCATGACCAACCAGGGCCGAGTGCTCTCCAAGGCCCAACTGGAGGACGCACTCTATGGCTGGGGCGAGGGGGTGGAAAGCAATACCGTGGAGGTGCATATTCATCACCTGCGCCGCAAGTTGGGTAGCAATGCCATTCTCACCCTGCGCGGCATCGGTTACATGATCGAAAATCCTAAGTGAATTCAGGCCCAACGAATTCCCTTCAAGTCCGTCTCATCGCCGCTTTCGTAGCCGTGTTGCTGATCTCCGGCCTACTGGCCGGCTGGGGCGGCTATCGCGCCGCCGCCGACGAGGTCTACGAAGTTCTAGATGGCCAATTGGCCGAACTGGTTCAGACCTTGCTGTTCCTGAGCCGCGCAGACAACGCCAATACGGCTGGCGACATCGGCGTCAGCTTTGATGCCAAACATAGCTATATCGTCTTTCAGGTCTGGCAGTTGAAAGACCGAGGCGACGAGATCGCTCCCACCCGGCGGCCTCGTTCGACCGGCACGGACAATCGGCCTTTCCCTCGGCTGCTGTTACGTTCCGGCGACATGAACACGCCGCTGCTATTCAGCCGCCAGGATGGCTTCAGCACGGCGACTTGGGCAGGACGATCGTTTCGAGTATTCGCCCAGACCTCGCCGAACGGCGAATTCAGGGCCATCGCCGGGCAGGCATTGAAGGCCCGAAAAGAGATGGTCGAGAATATCGCCTGGAGCAATAGTCGGCCTTATCTGCCCATTCTGCCGATCAGCGTCATCGCACTGATCTGGATCACCTATCGCGGCCTGGCGCCGATCCGGAAACTCACCGCCGACGTAGCAGCCCGCAACCCGAACCACTTGCGGCATTTCACGGTCGGCAACGCGCCCAAGGAATTCTGGCCACTACTGAAGGCGCTTAATATCCTGCTCGACCGTCTCGGCAACGCACTGGAATATGAGCGCCGCTTCACCGGCGATGCCGCCCATGAACTGCGCACGCCAATGGCCGCGTTGCGCGCCCAACTGGATGCCCTGCGCCTGGCCAACCACAAGGAGGCCCGCATTCAAGCCCAGACGCAGGCCGCCGCGACCGCCGAACGGATGACTCGATTGGTCAACCAGTTGCTGACGCTGGCCAGACTGGAGGCCATCGAAGGCGAACCGGATGCGCCCCTGAACCTGGCCGAACTGGCCCGCGAACTCTGCGGAGAAATGGTGCCGGCCGCCCTCACCAAGGGCATTCGCCTATCGCTGCACGCCGAACCGACCAATCTGCGCGGCGAGGAAGATGCGCTACGGATACTGCTACGCAACCTGTTGGATAATGCCCTGCGCTATACCCCGGCCGGCGGCCGCATTCGGGTCATCGTCAGTCAACGCACCGGGCGCACGCGGCTGGTCGTGGCGGACAACGGGCCCGGCATCGCCGACTCGGAACTGGCAGGGCTGGGGCAACGGTTCAACCGCCTGGGGCGAACCGACGCGACCGGCGTCGGCCTGGGACTGTCCATCGTCCTGCGCATCGTCGCCCGCTATCGGGGCAAACTCACATTCGGCAAAGGGCTGGAGGGCAAAGGCCTGGCCGCTACCATCGATTTCCCGGATCAGGCCGTCAGCGGCCTGTAGGCGGGACTGGTTTGTCGGACTTCAGTCCGACCTACCCTCAGTCATGTAACCGGCGTTGACGGGATGAATCCCGCCCTACAGCACATGGCCGCTCCTACCGATAATCCGCCGCCCATTCGACATAATGCTCGGCGTGGGTCCGCAAACCGGCGATCTCCGCCTCGGTCAGCGGCCGCACGGCCTTGGCCGGCCGACCGAGGTAAAGCCAGCCCGACTCCAGCGTCTTGCCTTCCGGGACCAGGCTGCCGGCGCCGAGCAGTACGCGCGCTGGCAACACCGCCTTGTCCATGACGATGGCGCCCATGCCGATCAGGCACTCGTCGCCGATCATGCAGCCATGCAGTATGCAGGCATGGCCAACGGTGACGCGCGCGCCGATAATCAGCGGCGCGCCCTCGGGATCGGCCGGACTGCGGTGGCTGACGTGCAGCACCGACTGGTCCTGGATGTTGCTGGCCTCGCCGATGCGGATGAAATTCACGTCGCCGCGGATGACCACCCCGGGCCAGACCGACACATAGTCGCCCAGCGCCACGTCGCCGATCACGGTGGCCGCAGGGTGAATGTAAACGGCCTTGCCGAGCGCCGGGTAGATGTCTTGATAGGATTCGACGGCCATGGCTCTGGATAAATGAAGAAATGCCCAAAGTATAATCCGCCCAATACCTAATTCCAGAACCGCCATGAACCCCTTGCTTAACTTTACCGGTCTGCCGCGTTTTGCCGAGATCAAACCCGAACACGTCGGCCCGGCCGTGAACCAATTATTGGCGGAAGGCCGCGCCCTGGTTGAGAGGCTGGTTGCTATCGACGCGGCTCCAGACTGGGATGGCTTTGTCGCCCCGCTGGAGAACGGCCACGAACGCCTGGCCCGTGCCTGGGGTCAGGTTTCCCACCTGCATTCGGTGCTGGACAGCCCCGAGTTGCGCGCGGTCTACAACGACAACCTGCCCAGGATTACCCAGTATTACGCCGAGCTGGGCCAGCACGCCGGCCTTTATCGCAAATACCAGGGACTGCGCGGGCAAGGCAATTTTAAAGACCTGTCGGATGAGCGGCGCCGTGTGATCGAAAATGAACTACGTGATTTCCGCCTGGGCGGCGCCGACCTGGCGGAAGATCAGAAGGCCCGCTTCCTGACGATTCAGGAGGAACTGGCCAAATTGGCGGCCAAGTTTGAGGAAAACCTGCTCGACGCCACCAACGCCTGGGACCGATTCATCACCGACGAGGCCGAACTGGCCGGCGTCCCGGATGACGCCAAGGCCTTGTTCCGCGAGCTGGCCGAGGCCGACGGCAAGACCGGCTTCAAGCTCAATCTACAGGCTCCGGCCTTCATGCCGATCATGCAGTTCTGCGCGAATCGGGCGCTACGCGAGGCGATGTATCGGGCCTATGTCACGCGCGCTTCGGAGTTCGGTCCGGCCACCATGGACAACACCCGGCTGATCGACCGCCTAGTCGAGTTGCGCGGCGAGGCGGCCCGGATGCTCGGCTTCGCCAACTACGCCGAGCTGTCGCTGGAGGCCAAGATGGCGCGCACGCCGGCCGAGGTGCTGGACTTCCTGGAGACCCTGGCACAACGCGCCAAGCCTTATGCCGAGCGCGACATGGCCGAGTTGCGCGCATTCGCCGCCAAGGAACTGGGCCTGCCAGAACTCCAGGCCTGGGATGTCGGCTACGCCTCGGAAAAACTGCGCGAGGCGCGCTACGCCTTCTCCGAGCAGGAGGTGAAGCAATACTTCCCCGAACCAGTGGTTCTGACCGGCCTGTTCCGGCTGGTCGAGACCTTGTACGGCCTGGCGATCCGCCCCGACCAGGCGCCGGTCTGGCACGACTCGGTGAAGTTTTACGCCATCGACGACCGGGCCGGACAGCGGGTGGGTCAGTTTTACCTCGACCTCTACGCCCGCGATAGCAAACGCGGCGGCGCCTGGATGGACGACGCCATCACCCGACGGCGCAAGGGGCAAGGCATCCAGACCCCGGTGGCCTACCTGACCTGCAACTTCACCCGCCCCATTGGCGACAAGCCAGCGGTGTTCAGCCATGACGAGGTGGTCACCCTGTTCCATGAGTTCGGTCACGGCCTGCATCACCTGCTCACCCGGGTCGAGGAGCTGGGCGTGTCCGGCATCAACGGCGTCGAATGGGACGCGGTCGAGTTGCCATCGCAATTCATGGAGAACTTCTGCTGGGAATGGGACGTGCTCAAGCACATGACCGCCCACGTCGATAGCGGCGCGCCGCTACCGCGCGCGCTGTTCGACAAGATGCTGGCGGCCAAGAACTTTCAGGCCGGTATGCAGACCCTGCGCCAGATCGAGTTCGCCCTGTTCGACATGCACCTCTACAGCGACTTCGACCCGGCGGCGCAAACCCCGCTGCAATTGTTGGATGCGCTGCGCCGACGCATCGCCGTGGTCGTCCCGCCCGACCACAACCGCTTTCCCAATACCTTTTCGCACATCTTCGCCGGCGGCTACGCGGCCGGCTATTACAGCTACAAGTGGGCTGAGGTGCTGTCGGCCGACGTCTACGCCCTGTTCGAGGAGCACGGCGTACTCAACCCAACCATCGGCGAGCGGTTCTGGAGCGAGATACTCGGCGTCGGCGGCAGCCGCGACGCCATCGAGTCGTTCAAGGCATTCCGCGGCCGTGAACCGACCATCGACGCATTGCTGAGGCATAATGGCATGGTCTGATCGTGTATCGGGAGGAACCTCGTGAAACGCTATGTCCTTTTTCTGCTGGCCCTGACCTTCGCCCTGCCGGCCGCCGCCGAGCTATACCGCTGGACCGATTCCCAGGGCCATGTGCATTACACCGACTCGCCGCCGCCGGCCAATGTCAAACAGATGAAACGCATCAACACGCCGAGCGCCGATAGCGATGGGGCCGCCAAATCCGGCCCGCCGGTTACGCTCTACAGCGGCAATTGCGGCGCCACCTGCGATCAGGCCGCCGACTACCTGCGCCAGCGCGGCGTGCCCTTCAGCCTGAAAAACGCCGACCGCAACCCCAAGCTGGCCAAGGAACTGAAACAACGTACCGGCGCGCTGGAGGTTCCGGTCCTGTTTATCGGCGAGTCGATGCAGCGCGGTTATTCGCCTTCGGTCTGGGACAAGATGCTGGAAGTGGCCGGCTATCCCGGTCCGGCCAAGAAAACCGTCGAGCAGCCGAACGAAACACCCGCGCCGGAACCGGCCAAAAACTGATGGCCATCAAGACCCTCCCCGAACTCGCTGCGGCCGTGAGCGCCTTTGGCCGCGAGCGCGACTGGCTGCGCTACCACACGCCCAAGAACCTCGCCGCCGCGCTAATCGTCGAGGCGGCGGAACTACTCGAACCGTTCCAGTGGCTCACCGCCGAGGAGAGCGCCGATCTGCCCAAGGCCAAGCGCGAAGCGGTACGTCAGGAGATGGCCGACGTGCTGATCTATCTGGTCAGCATGGCCAACTGCCTGGATATCGATTTGTTGAACGCCGCCGAGGACAAACTGGCGATCAATGCCCGTAAATACCCGGTCGAGAAGGCCAGGGGCAACGCCGCTAAATACGATGAGTTGATCTGACCATGAGCTACTACCGACACCACCTGTTTTTCTGCCTCAACCGGCGCGAGGACGGCGCCCCGTGTTGCACCGATCACGATGCCGAAGCGATGTTCGAACATGCCAAGAAAAAGGCCAAACAGCTCGGCCTGCATGGCCAGGGCGGCGACTGCCGGGTCAACCGCGCCGGTTGTTTCGACCGCTGCGCCCACGGGCCGGTCTGCGTGGTCTATCCCGACGCGGTCTGGTACACCTATGTCGATGCCGCCGACATCGACGAGATCATCGAATCCCACTTACGCGACGGCAAGATAGTCGAACGGCTGAAGATCGATTGACGCATTTCAGACTGCCTATCGAGGTCGTCATCGCGACGCCGATGGGCGGGCTCTGATCGTGAACAACTCTCCGCTGCGCCTCACTGGACTCACCAAACGCTACGGCGGCCAGACCGTGGTGGACGCGATCGACCTGACCATCGCCGCCGGCCAATGCCACGGACTGCTGGGCCCCAATGGCGCTGGCAAGACCACCACGCTCAGGCTGGCCCTGGGTCTGATCGAGGCCGATGCCGGTCAGGTCGAATTACTCGGTCACATCATGCCTGCCGAGTCTGGACTCGCCCGCGCGCGGGTCGGCGTGGTGCCCCAGGTGGATAGCCTGGACCCCGATTTTACGGTGCGCGAGAACCTGCTGACCTATGGCCGCTATTTCGGTCTCAGCCGCGCCAAGGTCGAGGACCGCGTGCCCGATCTGCTCGACTTCGCCGGCCTCACCGGCAAGGGTGATGCCAGCGTCACCAGCCTGTCCGGCGGCATGAAGCGACGCTTGACCTTGGCCCGCGCCTTGGTCAACGACCCCGACCTGGTGATCCTGGACGAGCCGACCACCGGCCTCGACCCTCAGGCCCGGCACCTGGTCTGGCAAGGCCTGCGTCGGCTGATCGGCAAGGGCAAGACACTGCTACTCACCACCCACTTCATGGACGAGGCCGAGCGACTGTGCGACCGCATCAGCATCATTGACCGCGGCCGCATCATCGTCGAAGGCTCGCCGCGCGACCTGATCCGTGCCCATATCGAACCCCAGGTGGTCGAGGTCTATGGCGATACCCTGGCCGATTGGCGAGTCTGCGCGCTCGACCTGTGCCAGCGCTGTGAGTCGGCCGGCGAAACCCTATTCTGCTACACCGCCGACCCTGAGCCGGTGATTGCCGAACTGGACAAGCAACCGACGCTACGCTACCTGCACCGACCGGCCAACCTGGAGGACGTGTTCCTCAAGCTGACCGGCCGGGATCTGAGAGACTAGTGATGGGTGAGGAGATAGGCGTGAGGAAAACCAACCAGCGCGGGGCTAGCCCCTCACCCCGCACGCCTCACGCCTTACTGTCCTTCTTCCCCGTCTGGCAACGCAATTTCCTGGTCTGGAAGAAACTGGCCGCGCCCTCCATCCTCGGCAACCTGGCCGATCCGCTACTGTATATGCTCGGACTGGGCTATGGCCTGGGCCAGTTCCTCGGCAAGGTCGAGGGCGTGCCTTACCTGCACTTTCTCGCCGCCGGTTCGCTGGCCTACAGCGTGATGAACAGCGCCACCTTCGAGACGCTCTATTCGGCCTTCTCCCGTATGCATGTGCAGAAGACCTGGGACGCCATCCTGAACACGCCGCTGTCGCTGACCGATGTACTGATGGGCGAATGGCTATGGGCGGCGAGCAAGAGCCTGCTGTCCGGCCTGGCCATCCTGGCGGTGATCTGGACGCTCGGCCTGTACGCTGATTTCGCGCTGACCTTGTGGCTGCTGCCGGTGATCGTACTGACCGGGCTGTGTTTCGCCGGGCTGGGCCTGATGGTCAACTCGGTGGCGCCCAATTACGATTTTTTCATGTATTACTTCAGCCTGGCCATTACCCCCATGGTCTTGTTATCCGGCGTGTTCTACCCCACCAACGCCCTGCCGGACTGGCTCGCGGGCCTGGCCGCCGTGCTACCCCTGACCCATGCCATCGAACTGGCCCGGCCGCTGATCCTGGGCCAGTCGCCAACCTTGCCGCTGCTGCATGTCGCGGTCCTGCTGGCCTATGGCGTGGCCGGCTTCACCGCCGGCCTGACGCTCACCCGGCGCCGACTGTTGCACTGACCAGGCGTCTACAGGCTGGCGGCGGTAAAGGTATTGCAGACGCCCGGCTTGCCGCCTTCCATGCCGCGTGTGAACCAGCGCACACGTTGCTCCGAGCTGCCGTGGGTAAAACTGTCCGGCACCGCATAGCCGCGCGACTGTTGCTGCAAGCGATCATCGCCGATGGCGGTGGCGGCGGCGATTGCCTCCTCGATGTCGCCCTGTTCCAGGATATGGCGGGTCTTGTCGGCATTGGCTGCCCACACCCCGGCCAGACAATCAGCCTGCAATTCCACCTTAACCGATAGCCGGTTGGCCTCCGCCTTGCTCAGCCGCTGACGTTGTCGATCGACCCGCGCCGTGATGCCCAGCAGGTTCTGCACATGGTGGCCGATCTCGTGGGCAATCACATAGGCCTCGGCGAAATCGCCGGGCGCGTGAAAACGGTCCTTGAGTTCCTGATAGAACGACAAGTCGATGTAGACCTTCTGGTCGCCGGGGCAGTAAAACGGCCCCATGGCTGCCTCGCCGGCGCCGCAGGCGGTAGGAGTGCTGCCGCTGTAGAGCACCAGTTTGGGCTCGACGTACTGCTTACCCTCGCTCTGGAAGATCGGCTGCCAGGTATCTTCGGTCTCAGCCAGCACCTTGCCGACAAAGCGTGCCATCGGGTCGTCGGCCGGCGCCGGGGCCGACTGCACCTGAGTCGACTGCGCGGGGCCGGAGGCCATATTCAGGACCACGCTGGGATCGACGCCGAAGTACCAGGCCGCCAGGGCAATGGCGATGGTGCCGATGCCGATATGCCGGCCGCCAATCGGCAGGCCGCCAAAGCCGCCGCCCCGGCGGTCCTCGACGTTGCCGCTTTCCCGCTCATCATCCAAACGCACGCCGCACCTCCATTCAACCTAGATTCAGTTGGCCTTGTAATCGATGTGGCCATCGATCACGGTATAACGCACTCGCCCCTGCATCTCGTAGCCCAGGAACGGACTATTCTTGCCCAGGCTGAGCAGCGACCGCTCGCTCACCATCCAGGTCGCGTCCGGGTCGAACAGACATAGATCGGCGGGCCGCCCCACGGCCAATCGGCCGGCGTCCACACCCAGTATGTCGGCCGCCTTGCAGGTGATTGGGGCAAGCGCGTCGGCCAGGCTCAGACCGGCTTCCCGCGCCCATTTCAGGGTCAGCGGCAGCAGCAGCTCGACGCCGGTGACGCCCGGCTCGGATTCCTGGAAGGGCTTTTCCTTGGCGTCGTCGTCCACCGGTGCATGGTCGGAACAGATGGCATCGATCACGCCATCGGCAATGGCCTGGCGAATGGCGTCCCGATCCCGCTGACTACGAAATGGCGGTGTCACATGGCAGTTGGCGTTGAAGTCGGCGACATCCATATCGGTCAGGTGGACGTGATGGATGGCGACGTCGCAGGTGACGGGCAGGCCATCGGCCTTGGCCAGGCGCACCATCTCCACGCCGGCCCGGCTGGACAAACGGCAAAGGTGGACCCGCGCCCTAGTCTCGCGCACCAGCAGGATGATGGTGGCCAGCGCCACGGTCTCGGCCGGTACCGGGATGGCGGCCAGGCCCAGACGGGCCGAGACGATGCCGTCATGCACCACGCCGCCCTTGCCCAGATGCGCGTCCTCGGGGCGCAGCCAGACCGGCAGGTTCAAGGTCGAGGCATACTCCAGCGCATGCAGCAGCACGCGGGTATCGACGGTCGGGCAATCGGCCTGGCTGAAGGCCACACAGCCCGCCTCGGTCAGTTCGGCCATCTCGGTCAGCCGCTCGCCCTTGAGCTTCCAGGTCAGGGCGCCGACCGGGTAGACGCGCGGGCCGGGGCTATTCTTGGCCCGGAACTTGAGCATCTCGACCAGGCCCGGCTCGTCCAGAGGCGGGTCGGTGTCGGGCGGGCAGGCCAGCGAGGTGATGCCGCCCGCCGCCGCCGCGTGCATCTCGGACTCCAGCGTCGCCATGTATTCAAAACCTGGCTCACGCAGACGTACCGCCAGATCGACCAAGCCGGGGGCCACCACCAGGCCGGCGGCGTCGATCTCGGCATTGGCGTGGAAATCGGCCGGCGCCTGGCCCAGGGCGACGATCCGGCCAGCGGCGAGATAGACGTCCTGGACGGCATCCAGCCCGCTAGCGGGGTCGATAATGCGACCGTTCTTGATGTGGATTTTCATGCGTCAATTCCTACCAATACCAGAGGCACGGCCTGCACGCCCGCCCCTGCCTGACCACGTTGTACAACTCGCCTTCGTAATAGGAAACGCCCGAACTCATTTGCGACTGCAATGATTTCATGGGGAGTATTTCGATGCCGACATCAATTTGATCGCCAATGTAGAAAGCGAGGTGCTTGACGAAATCTGTCTGGTTGTAACTGTAGATAGCCGCCGCGCCAGCCGCCTCGATTTCCCGTTTTTGCTCTTCAGGCGGCATGGGCAGCGTCTTTCTGATTAGTCGCGCATCGCCTGTCACCCAATAGCTCACCCGACTTTCCTGCCAGTTCTTGTCGCCCAACAAGTTCTTGAACGTCCGATTCATTTTCACCGGGCTAAAGAAAACCTGACCCTGGGTGCGTTTTCCTTTTGGGATTTTTGTTTTGCAGGCCGCGCCATCGACAGCCGTGACGACTTGCTGAATTTCATCCCACAAACCTGGTTTGTGTACCAACAAAAACTCCAGGCCGTTGAGATGCGAATAGGTTTCAACGATTTTCATGGCTGTAGCGTGCTCTGTTTTGCATTAAACGAAGCTGCTTTTCCTCCGCGCTTTCATGGTCTGCCCAAGGGGATTGGGTCAGGCTGTTACCAGCGGCCAGCGGGTCATATTTTGGCCGCCCCATCGGGCGGACGCGCAGCGTCCCTTCCATGGCAGAGGCAACACGCTCTCGCACAATAGTAATATAGCGACCGACGATTTCTGCTCCGGCGCCTCGGCGCCCGTGGCGTACAGCAGAGGCAATGGTGGTTCCCGTCCCAAGGAAAGGATCGAATACCCAATCTCCTGGATTGGTCATGGAGAGAACCAATCGGTCAGTCAACTCGGTTGGAAACTGGCAGGGATGCTCGGTTTTTTCGACGTGATTGCTTTTAACATTTGGAATATCCCAAACGTCACCCGGATTCTTGCCTAGCGGATTACAGGAATATTCCCCGGCTTTGGGCCCCTTGAAATGTTTTTTACCGGGATATTTTTGCGGGACGCGCACCGGATCGAGATTAAAAACGTAGTCTTTTCCCGGCCATGTAAACCACATGATGGTTTCGTATCTCCCGGAAAACCGTTTGGAGCAATGCAGACCATGCTCGAAATGCCAGACGATCCGATTACGCATAACCAATCCGGTTTCACGGAAAATTGGATAAAGCACCGCGTCCAGCGGCACGATGGCGCCATCGTGGACATAATTCCCCACCTGCCAGCAAAGGCTCCCCCGTTCCGCGAGGACTCGCGCGCATTCATGTATCACCTCGGCCTGCTGAGCCAGATAGGCATCCAGATTCAACCGCCGTTCATATTCCTTGCCGATGTTATAGGGGGGGGAAGTGACCACGAGTTGAATGCTCCGGTCGGGTATCTCCCCCAGCAATTCCAGGCAACTGCCGGGGAACACCACGGCCTCGGCGTCCCTCGCGAAACGATCCGAAATCGTGAATGCGGCTCTGTCCGGAAACAAGCCGTTGGGCTGTGCCCTATCCATGAGGCTCAATTCCCCGCCACCATGCTCATCACCGCCATCCGCACGGCGATACCGAAGGTCACCTGCGGCAGGATCACCGAGTGCTTGCCATCGGCGACGTCGGAGTCGATCTCGACGCCCCGGTTCATTGGCCCGGGGTGCATGACGATGGCGTCCGGTCTGGCCAGTTTCATCTTGTCCGGGGTCAAGCCCCAGTTCTTGTAGTACTCGCCCGCCGAGGGCAAGAGGTCACCCTGCATCCGTTCGTTTTGCAGACGCAACATGATGATGACGTCGCAGTCCTTGATGCCGGTCTCCATGGTGTGGTGGACGTGTACGCCCATGCTCTCGACGTCGCGCGGCAGCAGGGTCTTGGGCGCCACCACGCGCAGCTCGGGGCAGCCCAGGGTGGTGAGTGCGTGGATTTGGGAACGGGCGACGCGCGAGTGCAGCACGTCGCCGACGATGGCCACTCGGAGGTTGTGGAAGCCGCCCTTGTAATGGCGGATGGTAAACATGTCCAAGAGACCCTGGGTCGGGTGGGCGCAGCGACCGTCGCCGGCATTGACCACCGAGATGTGCGGCGCGACATGGCGGGCGATCAGGTGCGGCGCGCCGCTGGAGGCGTGGCGGACCACGAACATGTCGGCCTGCATGGCTGACAGGTTAGCCACCGTGTCGAGCAGGGTCTCGCCCTTGTTCTGCGAGGAGGTCGAGATATTCAGGTTGAAAACATCCGCCGATAGCCGCTTGGCGGCAATCTCGAAGGTGGTGCGGGTGCGGGTGGAGTTCTCGAAGAACAGGTTGAATACCGCCTTGCCGCGCAACAGCGGGACCTTTTTCACGTCCCGGTCGCCAATCGAGACGAAGGACTCGGCGGTATCCAGTATCTCGGTCAGGATGCGAGCCGGCAGGCCGTCCAGGGTGAGCAGATGATGGAGCTTGCCATCGGCTGTGAGTTGCAGGTTCCGGTTCATGGCGCCGCCCGTTTCGTGGCCAGCCGCAGGCGGCCGTGGTCATCGCGCTCCAGCGAGATATGCTGCCCCGCTTCCAGGTCCATTTTCACCCCCAGGTAATCCGGACAAACAGGCAACTCCCGCCCGCCCCGATCGACTAAAACCGCCAACCGGATGCTGGCCGGCCGACCGTAATCGAACACCAGATTTATCGCCGCCCGTATGGTGCGGCCGGTGTACAGGACATCGTCGATCAGGACAATGGGGCGGCCTTCCACATCGAACGGGATGCTCGATGGTTTGACCTCGGGGTGCAAGCCGATGCGGGAAAAATCGTCCCGGTAGAAGGCGATGTCCAGCACCCCACAAGGCAGATCGACGGCCAACCGTTTGACCAGCGCCTCCATCACCCAGACGCCGCCGGTGTGGATGCCCAGCAGGGCGCTATCCGGATGCAGATGCGGGCGTATCTGCTCAGCCAGTCGGTCGATGAGTCGATTCGGATCGGGTAGGTTCATTTTGAAAAATAGTCCTGCAAAATCTCCTGGGCGGCCAGGCTGTCTACTGCCGCCTTGTTAGCTCGAATGCTACAGCCCATCTCGCGCAACCGGCTTTCCGCCGCGACCGAGGTCAGGCGTTCGTCAACCAGCTCGACCGGCAGGCCGAAGCGGCCGTGCAACTGGTTGGCAAAGCGGCGGCAACGCTTGGACAACTCGTGCTCCTCGCCGTCCAGGGTCATGGGCAGGCCCACCACCAGCGCCACTGGCCGCCATTCGCCGACCAGCTCGGCAATGCGCGCGAACCGGGCGGCGTTGACCTCCCCGGCAACGGTCTCCAGCGGATGGGCCAGCCGCATCTCCCAATCACCCACCGCCACGCCGATCCGCTTCTCGCCAAAATCGAAGGCCAGTACGGCGCCGGTTTTCAAGCGTGCCCCGCCTCCTCGGACAGCATTGACGGATCGACTCCAAGCAGGTGCAGCGCCGCCGCGAAACGCTCCTGCGGCAGCAAACCGAAGATCACCGCTGGGTCTGCCGATACCGACAGCCAGGCGTTCTGCTTGATCTCCGACTCCAACTGGCCGGGGCCCCAGCCGGCATAGCCCAGAGCGACGATGATCTGCTCCGGCCCCTCGCCGTGGCCGGTCGCCTCGAGAATATCCTTGGAGGTGGTCAAGCCGATGTGGTCATTGACCAGCAGGGTCGAGTTCCAGTTACCCACCGGCTGGTGCAACACGAAGCCGCGTTCGATCTGCACCGGGCCGCCAAAATAGGCCGGCTGCTTGGCCAGCGCCTGATTTTCCAGCTTGATGCCAATCTGCTCGAACAGCGTGTCCAGCGACATTTCGGTCGGCCGGTTCACTACCACACCCAGCGCGCCCTCTGGATTGTGGTCGCAGATATAGGTCAGCGCCCCGGCAAAATTGGGGTCCGTCATGTTGGGCATGGCGATCAGAAAATGATCGGTGAAATTGGCGTTTTCCATGGCGATGAATTGTACCTCTCCAGGCCACGCCGCAACATGCCGCTACAATGTCGAAATGAATCGTTCCCTAGTCTGGTTCCGCCGGGACCTGCGCCTCAATGACCACGCCGCGCTTTATCAGGCGCTGGCCGCCGGCGGTCCGGTGCACGCCGCCTTCGTCTTCGACACCGACATCCTCGACGGCCTCGCCGACCGCGCCGACCGGCGGGTGGCGTTCATCCACGACCAGGTGACCCAGCTCAAGGTCGAGCTGGAACGGCACGGTGGTGGGCTGCATGTATTGCACGGCGCGGCCCGCGTATCGATTGCGCAACTGGCCGCCCAACTTGGCGTCAACACCGTCCATGCCAACCGCGATTACGAGCCTTACGCCCGCCGGCGCGACCAGGCGGTCGCCGCCGCACTGGCCCGCCAAGGCCGCACGCTCCAGCTTCACCGGGACCAAGTCGTTTTCGAGACCGACGAGCTGCTCAACCTCGCCGGCCGGCCTTACCATGTCTACACGCCCTATAAACGCGCCTGGCTGGCGCAGCTCGATCCGGGCCGGCTCGCGGCTTATCCGGTCGAGCGCCATCTGGACCGCCTCGCCCCGGTTGCGGCCGGCGCCATGCCGGCGCTGACCGACCTGGGTTTCCAGCCCGTCGCGCTCGACCTGCCGCCGGCCGACGCCCTGTGGCGGGTATTCCAGCGGCGCATCGATCATTATCACGAAACCCGTGACTACCCGGCGCTGGACGCCACCTCCCGGCTATCCGTGCACCTGCGTTTCGGCACCCTGTCGATCCGCGCGCTGGCCCGTTACGCCTACGAGCGTGGCGGCGAGGGCGCGCAAACCTGGCTATCCGAACTGATCTGGCGCGAGTTCTACCAGATGCTGCTGTGGCATTACCCAAAGACCGTCGAACACGCCTTCCAGGACAAATTCGACGCGATCGCATGGCCCAACCCGCCTGGCCACTTCGAGGCCTGGGCCGAGGCCCGCACCGGCTACCCCATGGTCGACGCCGCCATGCGCCAGCTCGATCAGACCGGCTTCATGCACAACCGCCTGCGCATGATTGCCGCCTCGTTTCTGGTCAAGGACCTGCACAGCGACTGGCGCCTGGGCGAGCGTTGGTTCGCGCAAAAGCTGCTCGACTACGACCAGACCGCCAATATCGGCGGCTGGCAGTGGTGCGCCTCGGTCGGCACCGACGCCCAACCCTGGTTCCGCATCTTCAACCCGGTGACGCAATCGGCAAGGTTTGATCCGGAGGGGCGCTTCATCCGCCGCTGGCTGCCGGAACTCGGCCAGGTTCCAGACAAGTACATCCATGCGCCCTGGCAAATGCCGGCCGCCGTGCAGGCGCAATGCGGCATCCATATCGGCGGCGATTACCCGCCGCCGATCGTCGATCACGGCCGGGCGCGCGCCAGCACCCTGGCGCTTTTCAAGGAACGGTCATAGACCATGCGTCACGCCAGTCTTATTCCGCACCCGGCCGGTCCTTGCCCCAATCTGCTCGGCATCGACGTCCGCGTCGCGGTCCAGCCCGGCGGCGAGCTGGCCTTGACCTACACGCTCTCGGGCGCCGTCAGCGGCCTGGTGATCCCAGGGCCGACGACGCCGGACCGCCGCGACGCACTCTGGCGCCACACCTGCTTCGAGGCCTTCATCATGGCGGGGGACGGACCGGGCTACCGGGAATTCAACTTCTCGCCCTCAGGCGAATGGGCCGCCTATGCCTTCCAGGGCTATCGTGACGGCAGCCCACTGGAGCCCGCGCCCAAGCCAACCCTTGTCTGCCGCGCCGGCGACAGCGCGCTCGAACTCGAAGCCCGTCTGACCAGAGCGGTGCTACCGCCTGGCGCCCGCTTGCATCTGGGCCTCTCGGCGGTACTGGAACACACGAACGGCACGCTGAGTTATTGGGCGCTGCGCCACCCTGTGGACAAGCCCGATTTCCATCATACTGGTGGCTTCGTACTGGAACTCGAACGCGCATGAAATTCGGCATTGACCGCCTACTTGACGACCCATCGCTACGCGCCCCGCTCAAGGGCCGGCGGGTTGCCCTGTTGGCGCACCCGGCGTCGGTGACCGCCGACCTGGCTCACGCTCTGGATGCCCTGGCGGCGCTGCCGGACATAAATCTCACCGCCGCCTTCGGGCCGCAACACGGCCTGCGTGGCGACAAGCAGGACAACATGGTGGAGTCGCCCGACTTCCTCGACCCGGTGCACGGCATCCCGGTGTTCAGTTTGTACGGCGCCGTGCGCCGGCCGACCGCCACCATGCTGGACAGCTTCGACGTGCTGCTGGTCGACCTGCAAGACCTGGGCTGCCGCATCTACACCTTCATCACCACCCTGCGCTACCTGCTGGAGGCCGCCGCCCAACATGGCAAAACAGTCTGGGTGCTGGACCGGCCCAATCCCGCTGGCCGGCCGGTCGAAGGCCTCACCCTGCGCGCCGGCTGGGGGAGCTTCGTCGGCGCCGGCCCCATGCCCATGCGCCACGGCCTGACCCTGGGTGAGATGGGGCTGTGGTTCCTGCGCGAGATGAAGCTCGACCTCGACTACCGCGTCATCGAGATGCAGGGCTGGCGGCCCGAGGCCGCGCCTGGCTACGGCTGGCCACTAGGCGAACGCGACTGGATCAACCCCAGCCCGAATGCGCCGAATCTATCCATGGCGCGCTGCTATGCCGGCACGGTGCTTTTGGAAGGCAGCACGCTGTCCGAAGGCCGCGGCACCAGCCGGCCGCTGGAGCTGTTCGGCGCGCCCGACATCGACGCGGCTGCGGTCATCGCGCAAATGCACGAACAGGCGCTCCACTGGCTGCAAGGCTGCCGTTTGCGCGAATGCTGGTTCGAGCCGACCTTCCACAAACACGCCGGCAAGCTCTGTTCCGGCGTGCAGATCCACGTCGAGACCGGCTACGACCACCACAAATTCAAGCCCTGGCGGCTTATGGCACTGGCTTTCAAGGCGATCCGGACGCTGCAACCGGACTACCCGCTGTGGCGCGACTTTCCCTATGAATACGAGCGCGACCGCCTAGCCATCGACCTGATCAACGGCAGCCCGCTGCTGCGCGAATGGGTGGACGATGCAGCGGCGCTGCCGGGCGACCTCGACGCCCTGGCCGCGGCCGACGAAGCCGCCTGGCGCGAAGTGCAGGCCTCACTATGGCTTTATCGTTAGCCCTTCCCGCACCGTCGGATAGTTCAACCGATAGCGCAACTCGCGCTTGATGCGATCGTTGGTCAGGCGCCTGGATTCGCTCAGGAACGAGCGCATGGCCGGCGTCACGGCGGCCATCACCTGGTCCTTCGGCAACCTCGGTGGTCGCGCCACGCCGACATGATCGGCCACCACGTCGAACCAGTCGCCCATCTTCAGGCCGCTGTCGTCGACGCTGTGGTAGAGACGGTTGCGACGGCTGCGGAACAAGGCGGTGATGGCCAGGCCGGCGAGGTCGTCGGCGTGGATGTGGTTGGTGTAGATGTCGTCGGCCGGTAACAGCGCGGGCAGCCCCTTCCTCACCCGTTCCTCGGGCAGTCGGTCGCCGGCGTAGATGCCGGGCACGCGCAGGATGGCAAGGCCGACGCCGGTCGCGGCGGCCCAGCGCCGCAACTGCCATTCAGCATCCAGGCGGCGCTTGGCGCGGGCGTTCTTGGGCTGGGTCGGCCGGGTCTCCAGCACCACCGCGCCAGCGCAGTCGCCATAGACGCCGCTGGTGCTGACGTAGATCAAGGTCCGGGGTAAACTCGCCGCGCCCGGCATCCTCGGGTTGGATAGCGCGGCGATCAGGTGGCGGGTGCGCGGGTCGCTCTCGCCCTCCAGCGGCGGCGGCGCGAAGTGGAACACGGCATCGGCCAGGCCGGCGATGCGACGCAGGTGGCGGCGGTCGTCGAGATCGCCGATGACCGGCATCACGCCGGCGGCGCGCAGTTCGGCCGCCCGTTCCGGCGAGCGCAACAGGCCGTAGACGCGGGCCTTGCCGCGCAGTTGTCGGGCGGCCCTGAGGCCGATGTCGCCACAGCCAACGATCAGTATTCGTAACATGCTCAGTCTTCAAGAGGAATTAACAATGTCTCACCAGGTCACCATCCAACCCAGCGGCCGTCAGTTTACCGTGCAGGATGACGAAACCGTGCTGGAAGCCGCGCTGCGGGAAAACCTGGCCCTGCCGTATGGCTGCCGCAACGGCGCTTGCGGAACCTGCAAGGGCCGTGTGCTATCTGGCACGGTGGACCACGGCGCACATCAGGCCGGCACGCTGCCGGACGAGGACAAGGCCAAGGGGTTGACCTTGTTCTGCACCGCCAAGCCGACCTCGGACCTGGTAATCGAGGCCAAGGAGATCGGCGCGACCCAGGACATCCCGGTCAAGACCCTGCCCTGCCGGGTGGAAAAGATGGAAAAGCGGGCCGCCGACGTGATGGCGCTCTGGCTCAAACTGCCCAGCAACGAACGATTGCAGTTTCTGCCTGGCCAGTACATCGACTTTCTCCTCAAGGATGGCAAACGGCGCAGTTTTTCGCTGGCCAACGCGCCGGAGGACGACACCCTGCTGGAGCTGCACATCCGCCATGTGCTCGGCGGTTTCTTCACCGACCAGGTGTTCGGCGCCATGAAGGTCAAGGACATCGTGCGCATCAACGGACCGCTGGGCAGCTTTTTCCTGCGCACATCGGACAAGCCCATCATCTTCCTGGCCGGCGGCACCGGCTTTGCCCCGATCAAGAGTATCTTGACGCACGCATTCCATCATGGCGGCGACCGCCAGATGACGCTGTACTGGGGCGCAAAGTCGCTGGCCGATCTATATCTGGCGGCGCTGCCGGCGCAATGGCAGACTGAACACGGCAACTTCGCCTTTGTCCCGGTACTATCCGAACCCGGCGCCGACTGGTCAGGCCGGACCGGCCTGGTGCATCAAGCTGTGCTGGCTGATTACGCCGATCTATCGGGTTACCAGGTATATGCCTGCGGCGCGCCGCCGATGATCGAGGCGGCAAAACGGGATTTCATGACCAAGGGGCTGCCCGAGGCTGAATTCTTCTCGGACTCGTTTGCCTTCCAGTAGGAGCGGGCTTGCCCGCGAGGGGGCGCGAGGCTCAAACACGGTGGCTTATCGCGGCTGCCGCCGTTCCTACAAGGCAGATGTTTGAGCCATTTCGAGCAATTTTTTTTCGGCGCTCTGGCGGGCGGCGGCCAATTCCCCGACCTCGGTTTTTATATCCTTCAGGTAATACTCGACGACCTGATTTTTACCTTCTATCAGGGCGGCATGGGCGGCGATCAAGGCCGCCAGGGGCAGGTGTTCCTTTTTCAGGGCACTGTCCGCCAGGCTGAGGGCATGGGCAGTCTGGCCGGACAGGTAGGCGGCCATGGCACGGGACAACTCGTCTTCCGCTTTATCGCTACGCCGACGCCGATGCCAGGCCCGGACATCGGCCGGTAGCCGCAGGGCAAGACGCACCAGGCGGACGCCGACATAGACAATGCCGAACAACAGCAATAGGGCGATGGCGGCCAACATGAAGGACATCTCCAATCGCCAGGGCGGCAGAACGACGACGACATAACCGGCATCGAAGCGGGCCAACAATGTGATCGCCACCGCCAGGACGAACAGCAGCAAAAACCACAGCACCGGACGCATCAGCGCACCGCCCCGGCCAGGGAATGCAGCACCCCCAGGCTGTCGTTTAGATTGGCGTTTTGCAGGGCTACCGGCATGGTTGCCAATTCTTTCAGGTCTTGCGCCACGCTACGGGTCAGGCCGTCGTTGCGGTTGAAATACTGGTCCAGCCACTGCCGGCAGGCGGCAATGTCGGCCCGGAAGGTGGCCTCGTCACGTTGCAATACCGCCAGCCGTGCTGACAGCAACCTGAGCTTGAGATTCTGACGCAGGAAATAGGTTTGCGGCGGTTCCAGCAGCGCCTGATCGGGTCGATCAAGGCGGCGGATGCGCACCAGTTGCTTGATCTCACCCCAGGTTTCGGCGCCCAGCCGCCCCATCCAATCCATCGCGCCCGTGCGTTTTTCGACGCTGGGCGATACGGGGGTTTCTCGATCGGACTCCAGTTTCAACTTGTCGACATTTTGCAGCAGGGCATCAAGTCGGGCATTGATGCCGACCACGTCGGCCGCCGGCAACAACTTGAGCCGGGCGGAATCGCGGCTGATAGCGGCCTGAAGACGTTCGAACTGGGGTTTCTTCATGCGCGCAATGCGGGCCGCCGCGCCATCCAGACCGAGTACAGCAGCCCTGACATTACCCGCCATCGCCAGTTGCTGATCGGCCAACAACAGGGTCTGCTCGATGTCGGCCAAAAGCCGTTCATCCTGGCCGCGAGCCAGTTCTCGATACATCGCCTCCAGCGCCAGTTGCTGGTTTTGAGCCTCCAGCGCCCTGGCATCGAGGGCCGCAGTACGCGTCGCCAGGGCATCGACGGTCGTACGCACCTCGCGGGCGGCGGCGCGCGCCTCCTTGCTGGAACTGTCGAACTCGCCTATCCGCCGGGCCAACTGAAATTCCAGGTCATGGATGCGCGTCTGCATATACCAGAACAGGCCGCCGCCAGCGGCCAGGATCAGCAGCGCCAGGATCAAGACCAGCGACAACAGCCAGCCGCGTCCCGGCGCTGTGCTCGGCAATGGCGAAGAGATAGTCGTTTCAGTCATGTCGGACACTGTACCAGTCCAGCAAGCCTGCAACCAGACCGGCGTCGCCCGGCGGAGTTACGATCACGGTCGTCACGCCACGGTCGCGAGCGGCGGCGGCGATGCGCTCGTGCATGGCGAACAACGGCGTGGCGCGTAACAGCTCGGCGCCCTCCTGGCCCAGCAGTTCGAACAGGTTGGCGACTATTTCCCGGCTGGTCACGGTCACCGCCTGGATAGCGTTTCGACGCCATAACGCCAATAAGGGCCGCGCATCAGCCAACGGCTTGACCCGCCGGTAGGCCTCGGCATACGCCACCGTCGCGCCGCGCTGGCGCAGGGTATCGGCCAGCATCTCCCGGCCGCCCTCGCCGCGCACGATTAAGATGTGTTTGCCGGCCAACTCGCACAGGGCGGGAAGGTCAAGCAGGCTCTCGCTGTCGGCGCCCGCCGCAGATACCAACACCGTCCCCGCGCCATAACTCGCCAGCGCGCGAGCCGTGCCCTGGCCGACTGCGGCCAGGGCAAAACCATGCGGCCAGTCGCCATGCCGTTCCAGAATGAACGGCCAGACCCGCTCAACCGAGGTTGGGCTGATGAAGATAATGAGGTCGTAGTCGCGCAAATTACCGATGGCATGGGCCAACGCCCGCGTATTTTCCGGCGGGGCGATGGCCAGTGCGGGGAACAGTATAGCGTTGCCGCCTTGGGCCTCGACGACCGCGGCCAAGCCCTCGGACTGCTCGGCCGGCCGGGTAATCAGGATGCCGCGCCCGGCCAAGGGGCCAGCGCTCATCCCAGGCGCTTAATCAATTCGGCCAACAACTGATCCGCGCCCTGGTCGATCAGTGCCCGGCCAACGCGATCGCCCAACGCCTCGGGATCGGCTTGCTCGCCTTCGGCTTCAGCCCGATAGACACGCAAACCTTCCAGGTCGGCGACAAAGCCGCGCAGATGGAGCCGGCCATTCTTGGCCGTTGCATAGCCGCCGATAGGCGCCTGACAACCGCCCTGCAACAGCCGGCTCATGGCCCGTTCAGCCCGCACGCAGGCCGCCGTGACCGGATCGTTGAGCGGCGCCAGTAGTTGGGCGATCTCCGGCTGACCACTGCAAATCTCGATGCCCAGTGCGCCCTGACCCACCGCCGGCAGGCTTTCTTCGGGCGACAGGATGGCGGCGATGCGCTCGGCGAAACCTAGTCGTTTCAGGCCTGCGGAGGCCAATATGATGGCGTCGTACTGGTCCTCGTCCAGCTTGCGCAGACGGGTGTTGACGTTGCCGCGCAGGGTATCGACATCGAGATGCGGGTAGCGGGCGCGCAACTGCGCCTGCCGGCGCAGGCTCGATGTGCCGACCCTGGCCCCCTGGGGCAGTTCAGCCAGTGACCGGAATCGGTTCGAGACCAGGGCGTCGCGCGGATCCTCACGTTCAGGGATCGCGGTCAGCTCAAAGCCTGCCGGCAGGTCCATGGGCACATCCTTGAGCGAATGCACCGCCAAATGGGCCTGGTCGGCCAGCATGGCCTGCTCCAGTTCCTTGACGAACAGACCCTTGCCGCCAACCCGGGACAAGGGCGAATCGAGTATCTGATCGCCCAACGTGGTCATGCCCAGCAACTCGACGGTCAGACCGGGATGCAACGCCTGGAGGCGGTCTCGAATATGGTGCGCCTGCC
>Ga0210023_1000069_pt1 | contig 72055 bp, 88 predicted proteins | sample CryGeymeta201524_FD_183987 | JGI IMG/M metagenome (GOLD analysis project Ga0210023, IMG submission 183987) | Groundwater microbial communities from Crystal Geyser aquifers in Utah, USA - Crystal Geyser metaG 2015-24 (SPAdes) (version 2) | ecosystem: Environmental > Aquatic > Deep subsurface >... | reverse complement strand
GCCCCCACAAACTGCGTGATGAATTGGCTGTTGACCTCCAGCACAGTCAGCACTGCGCCGGTCATCGCAAGCCAATAGGTCTTGCTCTTAAATCTCGCCTTGATCTTGTCCATGCTCAACTCCTTTGATTAAATCTTCGTAATACTTTCTGATGCGCTTGGCTGCAATTGCTGTCTCCACTTTGCACATCAGAGCAAGATCTGCTCGATGTGCTTCGAGCTGCTCTTGCAAAGAGTGCTTGGCGCACCGGTTGGCTGCTGCTTTTGTGACTTTTTTCATGCGTAAGTCCTGACACCTGTGGCATCAATAATCAGCACTTGCTTGCGCGGTGGGAGCATCGTAAAACTGATATGCACCCAGCCACGTCCTGGGACGGTTGCAAACTCTCTGATCAGTTGGTCGTAGGGGATGTCGCTCTGCATGATCTTGTCAACGATGTCAGCAACAGAGCCAAAGCCTGGGCATGTAAAGTCAACCGCTTGGGCAAGCATGTGCTGGCTGCTCTTGCTGCCGCCAACAGCGCGGTTAAGCTCGGGTGAGCGGTATCCGCTGCTGATCAAAATTGGCAAGTTACCCAACAAGCTGCGCACTTGCTCAAGCCCATTGCAAGTGTTTCTGGCGCTTGCTAGCAGGTTGCTTGTGAGTGAGTTGTCAATGTCTCGCCGGTCAGCGGTTTGGCTGGCGACAAATTCTTCGACAGAAAAATGCGGGGTGAGTCTCATTGGTGCTCTCTGCTATGCACAGCCATGCACATGGCGCGGTCTGTCTTGGTGTCAATCTTTGCGTCGATTGAGTCGAGTTTGGTAAACAACGCACGCGCCATCGTCTCGAATTCTTCGCGCTTGATGTACGTCCCTGCAACAAGCACCTCGATAGCTTGCAGCTTGGTGATCAATATCTGATCTGTCGCTTGCAATGCTTTGATAGCGTCCTTTACCGAGTTAAGGTAGTAGCCGCCAAATACACCCAGCAAAATAAATAGGCTGTTGAAAATAGTTTGAGTTGGATCGTTCATTGCTTGCTTTCGTATAAATGCACTTGCCCCGCCCACGATTTGCGACAGTGCTCGGTCATCCAGGGGCGGAAAATAAAGTCAATCACCGGCACAAACACCTTCCCCTGCCACTTGCCCGCAAGGTACAAATCCCACGCCTCGCGCACCTTCTCCAGAAACTTCGGCGAAGAAACTGGGGGCAGGTCTTTGCGTTCATCAGCCATGTAGCAACCTTTCAGACTCTTTGTCGTTCTGCTTAAAGTAGACAAGGGTGAGCCTCATGCAGCCTCCAATGCAGCAAGACGGGCCTCAATACCTGCAGCAATGAACAGGTTTAACTGGTCATAGCGGAATGCATACCGATCACCTGCCCATTGGGTTTGTTCAGTCCATGCCGCCTTGCCCTCTACCGCTTCAACTGCAGCAACAGCAGGGGTAATGACGTTGCCGTCTTCGTCCTTGACTTCTTCAATAGCTTCCACAGCCTCAACCGCTTCAATGACTGGATGCTCGATGAACTGGTCTTCCCACACATCATGACAAATGAAACCGTAGTCAAACGGACTCAGGCCATGTGATTCCATAATCTCAATTGCACGCTGCACTGTCATACCAATATGAGTACGGGCGGCATCCCCCTTGGCTTGCACCGAAGACAAGAACTTGTAGGTGCCTATTTCCTTAGACAGTTGCTTGGCTGCATTGATCTCATTCGGGGTAAGCGCAGAAACTGCAGTCTTCTCGCGTGCGTCCGAGGTGTTGATAGCACCTGTGCCAGCGTAGACAACAGACCAGCGTTTTGCAGCAGTACCTAGCGTTTGAGCGTTATCCGTGCCAGTCAGAACGTGGCCAGAGTTGTTGATGCGCACTCTCTCAGAATCACCGCCCGTATGAAACGTAATGATGCCCGCTGAATTTCTAGCAAGGAAAGCCAGGCCCCCAGTAGTATTCATTGATCCGGTATAGATGCCCGTGGTAGAAGAACGCCCACCACGCGGCATGTCGATGTGCGTTGAACTGCTTGCAAACAGTACAGCAGCCGCTGAATCTGATGCTACAACACTACCTACAAACGCATTGCTTGACGTATTTAGGTTTGTAGCAGATATTTGTAGAGGTCCATTGGTGTCGTTCCTCACACTAAGTTTATCCGCCGGTGTACTAGTCCCAATCCCTACATTCCCAGCGCTGTTGATAACCAGTCTCTTGACCAGCGTGGCCGTCTGACCTGCTACAGTGGAATAACCGTTAGACCAGCTATACACCCCTCCTGCATAGCTAAAACTATTCACCCCAACGTATCCAACTTGTTGGGATTTCCAGTTCGTCCCATCATTATGAAGGTTTATTGCCGTATACAACCTATTTTCAGCCTCAATAGCTGAAAAGAGGTCTCCCAGTTTTAATGCCGCCCACGAAAGTACCCGAGCACTTGGCGTCGTTCCAACTCCTACATTCCCACTAATCGTCACAGTGTCAGTACTGGCATCACCTAGGGTCGTGTTGCCGTCAACCGTCAACGAGGTAAGGTCAGCCACAGAGCCGCCATTGATAACTGGTGATGTCAGCGTCTTGTTAGTTAGTGTCGCAGCAGCCGTGCGCTCTGCTGTGATGTCACTCGTCATCGCCACCGTGCCGTCCTTGTCCGGCATAGTCCAAGTTCTTGCAGCGGTTGCAGTATTGGTCAGAAAACTGGTAAAGGTATTGGCGGCATTTCTCAAATTGAGTTTGAAGAGGGTCAACCCGGCCAAGTTGCCAGAAGTGTCCTTGAACGCAGCAAGCAGCGCGGTCTTGATCGTGGAGAGGCTGAACAGCTTTGCCTGCCCACTCACACTGTCTCTGCCACCGAGTCTGTCGTTGTCTACGATGGTGGCTTTGTCGGCTGAATTGAGCTTGAGCGCATTGGTTTGTACATCAGCGTACCCATTGACCAGCGTAGCTGCTTGTTTTGCCAGATCACGGATATAGCTCTGTGTCGGGACAATGCTGTAGGCTTGGCCTGATGCAGTTGCACCAAGATATGGTTGCCCCAACTCAATAGACGGCAAAGTTACACTGTTAACTACTGTAGTTCCTTGAGCGCAGTTGATCTTTATGATTTCATAAAGCTTGCCATCAGGTGCCTGGACACACTCCCCCACAGCCGCGCCGTTGATGAAGTCTGTGCCTGAACCTATTACGGCAGCCGACCCGTTGGTCAGCGCGATAGTTCCTGTACGGTAATGTGCCATTCAATTGCCCTATCTTGACTGTTGGTTCTGTAATAGAACCATGAGTTAATAATGTGCAATACGGGACGTTCCTACAAAGTCAGCCATCCGTAATTGATGAACGTATTGTCGCAGACAATTGCACCAATTAGAAAAGAATTGATTTATTTATGAAACAGGATATTTAACTGGCAATTTGTGAATTAATCAGGCAATTGATAACGTTGACTATTTAAGCCAAAATCCCAGTCAACTAGATGGTTACTCTACCATTACTGCAACTTCAGCCTACGTTGTTGTCACTACGTCGACGCATCGTTTACACACCTGACGCAGGTGCTGTGGTGATAGGTACATCTTTGGCAATCAAGCCGCTTTCCTTTAGCTTATTTACAGAAAACGCAAACAGTGCATCTGATGTGAAGCCATCTGTATTTTCGGAATACTTGACTACGCTAATTACATCATTTTGTTCAAAATAAATAGCCTGATCACCTGTAGCTGTAATACCTAACCAAAATTTAAACATAATCTTCCTTAGATAAAATTGCTATTTGTGTAGGGACAAGATTACTTGTCACATTTGTGTATGGAAAATTGCTTCCTGAAGTAAGTTCTCCAACTGCTTGTTCCTGCTGGTATGCTGCCATAAGTTGATTCTGAGAAAGAATAAACAAGTTATCGGTATTAGCATCTAAATAACTTGTAAGCACGTCTTTGTAGAAACCGCTTTTATGAAGCACCCATCTAAATTTAACATAACCATTACTAAAAAATGCGGCGCCACGATAAATAGCCCAATTTGTTGTTCTAACACTTGCCCATATAAATGAAGTTACCGGAATCCACTGATACACATCCTTCCATTCACATACATAAGTCCTAATATATTTAAAACCTTCTTTTCTGGTACTGACGGGTTTCCATTCACAGACATTTGTATATACATCTTTATACCCGTTTTCATAATGGTATCCCATTACATATGTATTTTTAGAGTAGTCATAGTACGTTCCGTAAATATACCAGTTTCCCCAAGTACTTACGTATTTCCATACGCAAACTTGTGTATTAACATCTTCGTACCATGAAGTCCAGGTGTATACGTCTTTCCATTCGCATATATAAGTTGACACTGGGCCCCAAATATTTACAAGGGTAGTTCCTGCGCTAACGAGATCAGTTCTTTCAGTTTTGGTTCCGTACAAATGCGCCGCACTGTAGCTAAAACTATTTCCTGGTGCAGACATTGTAACGTTTTCACTAAGCGTGCCTATTGCTTTTAAAGCAAGCATCTTCATGCTTGAAATGTATGTGGGTGATCCGCTTGCATCAAAAAAAGCTAAGCCATATCCACTTGGGCTGGCAGTTAGTGGGGCAAAGATGATCAAGCTACACAGCCCATCACTGAGAATATCTACATAATGGCCACCAGAAACCTTTCGTATAGCCAAAATACTTGCAGCTACATTTTCTGCGCTGTTAATAAAGACAACGGGCATACTACTACAACTAGTAAAAAACGTTCTTACGTTCCCTGCCTGTATGTATTCTGTAACAAACTCATACTTACTGAAGCCTTTATAGTCTGACGAAGCAACTAATCCAGCATCCGACATAATTGCACCACCGTACATGCGCTACCTCACAAACAAATATATTACGCAGGGGGTTCCACCTCCTGAAATACTCACATTAAAGTTTTCATTTTCAACACCGTAAGTTATTGTTGGGAAAGAAATCAAAGCTTGTGCTGAAACATCTGCTTTTTGCGTAATAAACCAAGTCAATATACTGGCAAGCGGGTTTCTGCTAAAAGAATAATTTGCGTCACCAGAAGTATAATTAACACTAGTAAGTAAAGACATTCCTATTAGGGAAGTATTAATGTTATCTGATATAAGTCCATACGTCATGATAGGTTTCCCAGTACCACCCGCCTAACATTATTAGACCAAACTTCGATTTTATCGCTAGTAATTACTAGACGATTAGCTGACCCAGTATCAATTGCGAGCGTTCCCCCAAACGTGGTGTTACCCAGCGTATCGACCTGTAATCCAACGACACCTGCGTCGCTGGTTACAGTCAAACCGCGTGCATTGATGTAGTCTGCCTTAACCTTGCCGTTTTCGACAATGAATGCACCTGTCTCATCACGTAATTTAGTGAAGGTCAGATCTCTAATCACTGCTTCATCAATAAACGTTTCATTATTTACGATAATGAAAGGCTTGCGTTTGTTGGCACTAGTACGACCTACCCAGAACGTATCAACATCAAAACCAGCCTCAACTACTTCGCCATCGTTGTAAACACCAAAACCACCAATCAAACCATCCACTGTCACATTAGCGGTATACCTGGCGCCAATTTGCACCACCTTGCCATCGATAGTTTCAACATCTGTCTGTAGATTAGTTTGTGCAGATACCAGATGCCCATCCAACATACTTTGTAGGGTAGCTCGCTTCTGTGACTCTGCCAGAGTATCTGTTGCAATAACTGAGGCGGCATCCACTAAAGTAGCAGCTGTAATGGCATCCTTGGTACCTATAGTGGCTGCTAGGGCAGTCACTGCAGACGCCAGTGCTTGCGTTGCAGAAGTATTAGCGGTTTGAACATCCAAGATATTGGCAGAATTCTTTTCTACTGTTGCCTTTATGGTATCAACACGAGTAGCCATAGCTAGCCCATTGGCAACACGAACACGTGTTTCCTCATCCAATAGAGCAGCCTTGTCATTAACGACTGCAACCAGGGCTAGTCGTGCCGAGGCTTCAGCGCTCAAACCATCCACAATATCGGTGTGCATTTCCTGCCGAGCCACAGCAATAGTGCCCTGCAGCAGGGTACGGCTGGCTTCCCCATTGAGAATGCTGGTCAACAGAGCATCATCTGTTTCCTTGGACTTAGATACCAAGGTTTGTGTGCTATTTGCACTAGCCTGTAGTAGATCTGCCTGTGTAGTTTGCTCCTCTAGAATGGCAGCCTGAGTCACCAGTAAGCCCGTAACCGGATCATTAACGCTGGATACCGCATCCATGATGGCAGATGTAGTTGCGTTACCTGCATCTGCAAAAGCCGTGTCAAGCCGGTCTATAAAAGCATCGGTTGCCGTAGGAGACAGATCGGGTGTGTATACCCACCCATCTACACCTGCCCACGTATGGGGCTTATTTCCATTGGCCGTGTTGTACCAGGTGTTGCCCACACTTATTTTGGGCAGGTAGGCCGTTGTACCATCTTTGAGAATAATCGGGGTGTAATTAACTACCTGTGCCGGGCCATTGGTATCCGCACCAGTCACTTGTGCCGTACCCGCTTCCCTGAATACCATGCTGGGGCCAAAGTGTGCGAGTAGTGCTGTTTGTGCCTGTGCTGTAGCAGAAGCGGCTGTAGCAGTGGTGCTGTAGTCTCTGACGATGGTGGCGATATCTTTGATAATGCCAGTTGTGGTATCTCCAACCTTAGCATTTAAGACTACATAATCATCGACGATGCTCTGGTCTTTGTTAATACGAGCCATTTGCTCCGTTAGCAATTGCGCCGATGATGCGCCTGGGGATGGTCGGCCAATTGCAACCCAATCTATTTCAAAATAGTCCGTAGCTGTCTGTGCATCGGACAAGGCAATCCTGATCTTATCCACTGTCACAGTCCAGCCAGGGTTCACGGTGATCAAGCCAATGCCGTTGATGTATTCAACCGGAGCTGTAAGTGCAAATGTACGCGTGGGTACATCCCAAGTCGTATCGGCTGCCCCTTGCCACTGAAGCGAGCCGAGAAAGGTCGGTGTACCCACCTTGCGGATTCTCAAACGTATCTGTGAATACTTAGTACCATTGGTTTCAATGCCTGCAGGTGACTCCACATAGGCCCCACTAGCTTGATCTGCGGGGCGAATCCAGCCCATAGTGGCTGTGGGTACGCCATTGCCAGTCCAATTTTCTAATCCACTATCAAAGTACCAAATCTTGACCCAATCAAACTGCTCACCTGCGCCAGCGGACAGGAGTGTGATCTGTTGTGCCAGCGCTTCTTGCTCTGTGACCCGCATCACGCGCTCGTTGTAGAGCAAGCCTTGGGTCAACAAGGCGGGGTCTGTCCCGGTATAGGCACCCCTGAACTGGGCGGCCAACAAGCCTCTTTGAGTAGCTTCCGCATCTATTGCCGTGACGCGGGCTGCAGATTCTGTACTGATAAGGGCCAGCGTACTGGCTTTCTCCGTGTCCAACTTGGCTGCCAACAACAAGCGTTGTGTGGCCTCAGCCGACACCCCATCCACAATGCTTTGCTGCAGATCACTGCGAGCAATCGCCACCGTAGACGCCATGTTCAGCTCGGCATTGTTCACAGCCAGAGCTGCATCCAGGGTCGCATACGCAGCCTGTTGTACCTGTGCTGTCCTGGCAATGGACTCTAATGAGGCGGCCTCGATACGGGCATCGGCCTCAGCAAGGTCTGCGTTTACTAGGTCAACGACATGGCCGGCAATAGCCGAAGCATGTGCATTGAGCGCATCAACCAAGGCAACATTGGCAGCAATCCGTGCCGCTATCTCATCCGCAACCGAAGCAAAAACAGCATCCGTACTAGTCTGCACGCCAATCAATGCAGCTGCAAGGGCAGCATCACCGTTGAGAGCCGTTGTCAAAGCGGTTTGAACCGCCATATCCAGGGCAGAAACTCGTGAGAACTCATTTTTCAGAGCAACGGCCAAGACACCGTTGTCAATCTTGCCCGTCAATTGCTCGATTAGATCCTCTATTAACGGCCTAGCCGTGGCCGATGCCGGACCAATTAATTCCCCCACCGTTCCATTGATGGACACAATTTTGATCCAGTAGTAATACGTGGATCCGTTGTCTAGCTTATCGTAAAAGAAATTCCCGGCTACCACCTGGCGCTCCATTGAGCCATTGAAATTTGGTGTGGGACTCCGATACAGCAAAGTGTGAGCCACCGCAAATGGATTGATTACCGGGTAGGTCCAGGTGACATCAATTCCCCCAAATGCAGGGGTCGCGGTAAGAATTGAATTATTGTCTGGATCCCCGGGTAGTGGTCCAGTCCAGCCCCCAGTTCCACAAACATCGCCACATGTAGCCATTAGATGTGCTCTCAATTAAGTAAAACAATTCAAGCCATTATCCCACCAGAAATGAATTGAATAGGATTAAACTTCGCTTCCCCAATTACAGATGAATTAAGAGGCCTCCTGGCCTAATTGTGGAAAACTGCGTCGTTTTATTAATTTAATAGAAAGTAATACCCGTCAATGACAAATCAACTCCCTACCCCATTACAGGAATACGTCCATAAAAGTCGCTATGCCCGCTGGATTGACAGCAAAAACCGCCGAGAAAACTGGGATGAGACAGTTCAGCGCTACGTAAACTACTTCGGGAATAAATTTCCGGAGCATTACCCCACCAGTGAAGTCTATGAGGCCATTCTGAATCTGCGGGCTATGCCCTCGATGCGAGCGTTGATGACTGCAGGCCCAGCATTAGAGCGTGATCCCATGGCAGGTTACAACTGTGCCTTTGTGGCCATTGACCATCCCAGAGCATTTGACGAAATTTTGTACGTGCTTATGTGTGGCACTGGCATGGGCTTCTCAGTGGAGCGTCAGTTTATTGCCAGCCTACCCATCGTGGGTGCCACTGTGGTAACTAATTCTGAAGGCAAGCACATGGTGAAAACCGTAGATTGCCTAAAGAAAATTGAGCACATGATCGTAGTCAAAGATAGTAAAAGTGGCTGGGCCAGTGCCTTCCGGGAACTTATTGATCACCTGTACACCGGCTGCATCCCCTCCTGGGATGTGAGCCTGGTACGCCCTGCTGGAGCCAAACTGAAGATCTTCGGTGGCCGAGCCAGTGGTCCTCAGCCTCTGGTGGATCTATTCAAGTTTACTGTAGCCACTTTTAAAAATGCTGTGGGTCGCAAACTTACCAGCATTGAATGTCATGACCTGGTGTGCAAGATTGCAGACATTGTGGTTGTCGGAGGCGTGCGCAGGAGCGCACTTATCTCACTAAGCAATCTTAGTGATGACCGGATGCGTTCAGCCAAAAGTGGTAACTGGTTCCCTTTGGAACCTCAGCGTGCCTTGGCCAACAACAGTGCGACGTACACCGAGCGCCCACAAATGGACGTATTCATGAAAGAGTGGCTGGCACTGATCGAATCCAAGTCTGGTGAACGCGGTATCTTCAACCGACAGGCTGCTATCAAAAAAGCCCTGGAAGGTGGACGCCGTGACCCCACCCAAATCGTAGGGGTAAACCCGTGTGCTGAAATCACACTACGCAGCAAGGGAGTCTGTAACCTAACTGAAGTAGTCGTTCGTGCCAAAGACACACTGCTCCAACTTGCAGATAAAGTCCGAATGGCTGTCATTATGGGAACCTTCCAATCCATGTTGACTGATTTCCGTTATGTCCGTGAGGACTGGAAAAAGAATCAGGTTGAGGAGCGTCTGCTAGGCGTTTCTCTCACTGGGATCATGGATCATGAAGTCCTAAGCCAAGTGAATGAGCAAGCAGAATATTGGCTTCAAACGCTGAAGGCTTACGCCATTGATGTTAACAAGGAATGGGCAACCAAGCTGGGCATTAACCAGTCTGTAGCTGTCACCACTGTCAAGCCGAGTGGCACGGTGAGTCAGCTGGTAGACGCAGCCAGTGGTAAACATGAGCGCTACTCGAAGTGGTACATCCGCACCGTTCGTGGTGACAAGAAGGATCCGTTGACCCGGTTAATGATTTCTCAAGGGTTTCCCTATGAAGACGCTATTGGTAAAGAAGAAGCCACAGCCGTATTCAGCTTTCCAGTAGCCAGCCCTAAAGAATCAATTTTCCGCAATGATCGATCTGCCTTAGAACAACTAGAACACTACCTGATGTTTCAAACCCACTGGTCTGAACACAACGTATCCGTCACGATCTATGTGCGTGATCACGAATGGCTCGGTGTAGGGGACTGGGTGTACCGCAACTTCGACCGGATATCTGGAGTTAGCTTTTTGCCACACTCTGATCACGCGTACCAGCAAGCACCGTACACCGAATGTACACAGGAAGAGTTCAACGCGTTACAAGTCAGGATGCCTCAGTTTGACTGGGATGCTTTGGCCGACTTCGAGAAGGACGATACCACCGTAAGCGTTCGTGAATTGGCCTGCAGTGCTGGGGTCTGTGAGGCTCTGTAAAGCAGTATAGAGACTCCTTTCGAGGAGTCTTTTCGACCATACCTACTTATGAAAAACACAAACATGCTCACAAATCAATGTAAAGCAATTGGTTGTACCAACCGCATTTCTGTATCCACAGGTCAGGACTTTTGTTCAGACTGTCAAGAAGACACGCTGACTGTTGTGGTAGCCACACCGGCTGACACAGTAGAGACTATGGGGCTGCAGCTATCACTCAATCTGGAACGTGACCCAGCAGGGCTAGACCAGCATCAAGGCGGCGCCAAGGTTGATGCTGGCAAGGTACGGATGCACCTGATCACTGGAGGTATGGCGCGAGCCATTACCGAGGTGGCCAAGGTGGCAACCTTCGGTGCTGCCAAGTACGTGGACAACGGTTGGATCAGTGTTCCTGATGGCTTCCGTCGCTATGAGGATGCCCAACAACGCCATGCGGCCAAACGCCACATGGATGAGGTAGTTGACACCGATAGCAACTTGCTGCATCTCGCTCATGAGGCTTGGAATTGTTTAGCCAAACTCGACCTATATTTGCGTGAACAAGAGGCGCAGAAACAACAATTACATGTAACTGCCGTCTAAGCCGTCACACATACAAATCAAGCGCCTCCGGGCGCCTTGGCGCAAACCAACAAGGAAATAACCATGAGTCGACAATTCGCCAACGTGTCCGAGGTGCCCCTAGCCCTGGCCGTATTTCTCGCTAGTGATTACTATGATCATGACAGCGATCCTCTCACCATCAGTGCCACCACATTGCTGAAACCATTACGTCAGATCATCCTGCCCACCCGCATTCCAGCCGGTGACGGACTGGTCAATCTGGCCGACATGATGAACTCCCGCATGGGGGTTGCCATCCATGATGGTATCGAGAAGGCCTGGATGACAAACCACAAAGTAGCTATGACAGCGCTGGGCTTACCCAAGCACGTTATTGACCGTGTGAAGGTCAATCCCACGGAAGCAGAACTCACTGAGGACTGCATCCCGATCTACTTAGAACAACGTCTAACTCGTCAGATAGGCAAATGGAAGATCACTGGCAAGTTTGACTTCGTAGGCGAAGGCCGCGTTCAGGACTTTAAGTCCACTTCTGTGTGGACCTATAAGAACCAAGTCAATTCGGAAAAGTATACCCAGCAGGGCAGTATTTATCGCTGGCTTGATCCCCAGAAGATCCATCAAAACGAGATGGACATCCATTACATCTTCACAGACTGGAAGGGTGGAATGCAGAAGACGGATGCCAACTATCCGCCACGCAGGTTCCACAAGCAGTCTTTCCCCCTGTTGTCACTGGCTGAAACTCAGCACTTCATCAGCAACAAAATCAATCTGATCGAAACGTACTGGGATACCCCCGAAGAGGAAATCCCATTGTGTGATGACAGCGAACTATGGCGCAGCGAACCGGTGTTCAAGTACTACAAGAGTGGCGACACCAATAGCAAGCGCAGCACCAAGAACTTCGATACCCGCCAGGAAGCGGTGATCCACATGTCCACTGCAGGTGGTGTGGGTGCGATCAAGGAAGTACCTGGCCAAGTCATGGCTTGCAAGTACTGCCCGTCATTCGCTATCTGTAGCCAAAAAGACCAGCTCATTGCAAGCGGTGATCTGCTGATGAGCTAACCCCTTAACTAAGGAATCAAATGTTGACTTTCGACGAAATGGAATATCACCCAAGTGCTGAAAAGCTGGTGAAAATTCTTTGTGACAAAACCCAAAACGGCAATCCGTTGTTCTTTAGGGTGCTGGTTGGCTACTACTTTAGCCTGGTGTCCTCCATGATGCGGGTGACTATTGCCACACATGACCAAGGAAATGTACCGGTCAATATGTACGCCCTTAACTTGTCCACATCTGGTTCTGGCAAAGGGAAATCTTGCAACATCATTAAAAATCGGGTAATCCACCAGTTTCGTAACCGCTTTATGAATGAGACTATGCAGTTGCTGGCAGAGCAAAATCTTCCAAAACTTGCGATTAAAAGGGCCAATCGTAAAAGTACTGATCCTGATGAGGAATTGATCCGAGTTCAGAAAGAATTTGAGGATATCGGGCCATTGTTATTCACCTTTTCTGAGGCAACAACGCCAGCCATCAAGCAATTACGGCACAAACTCTTGATGGTGGATGCAGGCTCTCTGAACCTGCAGATCGATGAAATTGGTTCCAATTTAATCGGGAGTGACGAGGTACTCAAAGCGTATCTTGAACTGTACGACATGGGCCAGATCGACCCTAAGCTGATCAAGAGTGGCCCTGAAAGTCGACGCTTCGAGGAAATCGTGGGTAATACCCCGACTAACATGCTGCTATTCGGTACCCCTTCCAAGCTGCTTAATGGCGGCAAGACGGAAGAGGAGCTGTACTCGATGTTGGACACAGGCTACGCCCGACGTTGTTTTTTTGGCTATAGCCGAACTAGCAATAACACACTGCATATGACACCGGAAGAAATTTACAACCGTGATATCGATGCAAATAGTGACATCTGGCTGGATGAGTTTGCTGATAAGTTGGAAAACTTGGCTGATGTAATTAATATCAATCGATCACTGGTGGTAAGCAAAGACACTAGTCTGCTGCTGATTGAGTACCGGTTGAAGTGCCAACGTGAAGCCAGTTTCTACCCAGAACACGAGGAAATGAAAAAGGCCGAACATGAGCACCGCTACTTCAAGGCATTGAAGTTAGCAGGGGCTTATGCCTTCATGGATGACTCTCCGGAACTTACGGCTAAACATCTGTACTACGCCATTAAATTGGCGGAAGAATCCGGTGATGCCTTCAGTCGGTTGTTAACCCGTGACAAGCATTATGTCAAGTTGGCCAAGTACATTGCCACAGTAAAGCGTGAGGTGACACATGCTGACTTGACAGAAGACTTGCCATTTTATCGTGGCAATTCGGGTCAAAAACAAGACATGCTAACTCTGGCCATGAGTTGGGGCTACAAGAACAACGTCATTATCAAGAAGTCATTTTCCGATGGGATTGAATTCCTGCGGGGTGAAACCCTTAAGGAAACCGACTTGTCCAAAATGGTGATCAGCTACAGCACGGACATGACGACCGACTACCGCAATGAGCACGCCCCGTTTGACATGCTGCACAAGCTAACCCAGGCACAGGGTTTGCACTGGGTGGCGCATCACTTGAATGGTGGTTACCGCAATGAGGAGAACTGCATTCCAGGCTTTAACCTAGTAGTGATCGACGTAGATGGTGGCTGCAACATTAGCACAGCCAAACTGTTACTGAAGAACTACAAGTTCTTGCTGTACACGACCAAGCGGCACACCGAAGAAGAGAACCGTTTTCGGATCATCCTGCCGATCAACTACGAGCTGGAGATGGACGCCAAGGACTACAAAGAGTTCATGACGCACATCTACGAGTGGCTGCCTTTCGAGGTAGACACGGCGACCAACCAGCGTGCCCGCAAATGGCTATCGAATGATGGCCATTACGAGTACAACGAAGGTGAAGTACTGGACGCCTTGCCCTTCATCCCGAAGACTAGCAAGAACGAGGAGCGCAAAGCGTTGATGAGTTCCCAGCAATCCATGGACAACTTGGAGCGATGGGTGATCAACAACATTGGGGACGGCAACCGCAACAACATGCTTTTGCGTTACGCCATGATCCTGTTGGATGGTGGCTTTGACTTTGAGGGCATCCGTAGCCGGGTAATGCAGCTCAACGAGAAGATCGTAGACAAACTGGAAGAAACCGAAATTATGGGGACTGTGATGGTCACCGTGATGAAGGCAATTTCAAAACGATAACTAGAAGGGAATAGAGATGAACAACTTTGACCAAATCCAACTGGCTAAGGCTGGGCAACAGCTGACAGATATCTGTCACAGCGCAAGTGTGAGTGCTGGCTGGTGGACCAATAGGGATGGCACCAGCTTCAAGGACAACCCGCTGGCATTCAGCAACAAGTTGTGCCTGATTCACAGCGAAATCAGTGAGGCCATGGAGGCTGACCGCAAAGGCCTGATGGACGATAAGCTGCCCCACCGAAGCGGCGTTGAAGTCGAGCTGGCCGATGCGGTAATTCGGATATTTGATTTGGCCGGTGCTTATAGCCTAGACCTGGGAAGTGCGATTGCGGAGAAGATGGCCTTCAACGCCATTCGTCTTGATCACAAACCAGAGAACCGTGCAGCTACAGGAGGCAAGACCTACTGATCTGGTAACAGAAGCAAGTGCCCTCTCGGGCACTTCTGCGAACAATCCAATAAAGGAAATTAATGAGCCAATACAACGACCACCTGGTCTTGCTCTGTGGTAAATCAGCCACCGGAAAATCCGCCTCCCTCATGGGACTGGAGAAACCCGAAGGCGTGATGTACCTCAATTGCGAGGCGGGTAAAAAACTGCCCTTTAAAGCGAAGTTTAAGCAGTTTGTCATTACCGATCCTTTGCAGGTGATCGAGGCATTTGACGCTGCAGAGACGATGCCTGATGTCCATACCATTGTGGTGGACAGCCTGACTTATCTGCTTGATATGTATGAAAGCATCTATGTGCTGCCCTCTACCAACGGGATGAAGGCCTGGAGTGATTTTGCCCAGTTCTTCAAGAATCTGATGCAACAGAACGTGGCCAAGTCCACCAAAAATGTGATCTTCACTGCTCACACCATGGACACGCTCAACGAAAGCGAGATGTTGATGGAAACCAAGGTGCCGGTTAAAGGCTCCTTGAAGAACAACGGCATCGAAAGCTACTTTAGCGCCATCATTACTTCCAAGAAAGTGGCACTAAAGGCATTGAAGGACTACAGCTCCAAGCTGTTGACCATCACCCCAGAAGAAGAAGCACTCGGATTTAAATACGTGTTTCAAACGAAGATCACAAAAGAGACGGTGAACGAGCGTCTGCGTGGTCCCCTAGGGTTGTTCGAGACGAAGGAAACCTTTATCGACAACAACAGCCAGCTGGTCATCGACCGGCTCAAAGAATATTACGCATAAGCGTAATACCTCAAAACTGAAAATAAGGAAATAACAAATGTCCCTACTTGCAAATCTCGCAACTGATGACTCGATTGCCAATGAAAAAGACTCCATCGGTGGCGGTGGTGTCCTGGAATCAGGCCTCTACCCAGCCACTGTGACTCTGGCTTATGTCACGAAATCTCAAGGAGGCGCTACCGGTCTGGTGCTCAAAGCCAAAACCAGCCAAGGACGTGATATCAACCAGACGCTCTGGATGACATCAGGCACCGCCAAAGGCGCCAAGAACTTTTACGAAAAGGATGGCGTCAAGAATTACCTGCCTGGCTTCATCGCTGCTAATGCTCTGGCATTGCTTGCGGTGGGTAAAGATATCTCAGAACTGGATACCGAAACCAAAGTGGTCAACGTATACAGCTTCGAAGCTAAGGCTGAAATCCCGACCAAGGTCGAGATGATCATGGACCTGGTAGGCAAAGAAATCATTATCGGCTTGATCAAGCAGACCGTGGATAAGAACGTCAAGAATGACGCTGGCCTCTATGTTGCTTCAGGTGAAACCCGTGAAGAGAACGAGATCGACAAGTTCTTTCGTGCCTCTGATCGTATGACCACAGCTGAAGTTCGTGCTGCGGCCAATGATCCTGTGTTCTATGACATCTGGGAAACCAAGTGGACCGGACAGGTACGCAATAAAGCCAAGGGCGCCAGTGGGACTGCAGGTGCCCCCAAGGCCATGGCAATGGGTGGTGGGGTCAAGAAACCCACAACCAGTTTGTTTGCCTGAACTGGTGAGTACCAACCTGGGCTGGGTGGTGCAGCAGTACATCCGAGAAATCGGATGGATTGCTGTCACTGCTCCATACCCGTGTCAAGAAGAAGCGGAGGCTGCACTGGCTGCCTGGTATCCCCTGGATCCACCAGCCCGTGTATACGAAGCATTTGATTAACCAACCTGAAAGGAACCATGAACCACATTGCATCACCTGACCATACCGATCCTGGCATTGAACGCCAGATCATCGCCAAGAGGCTCACAGCCCCGCGCGTGACGCCTGCGGACATCGAGGCGAATATCGCCAGCGAGTATTACTTCACAGCGGGCCAGGGTGTCAGCAAGGAAGCTGATAGTCACCCCAGCTACTGCTGGGAGAAGTCGCTCGACCTCCTGACCTTCTGCGTCTTGGTCCTTCGCAACGGCTTCATCGTCACTGGTGAGTCAGCCTGCGCATCCCCTGAGAACTTCGACGCTGAGATTGGCCGCAACATTGCACGGCAGAACGCTGTGCAAAAGGTCTGGCCGCTCCTTGGGTTCCTGCTCAAGGAACAACTCCACCAGGAAGCACCATGACTGGCGCCGTTGAGGCGCAAGCACCTGAAACCGTCGAGATTGCTGATCTGGATCAACTTGTAAAGCTACTTACCGGCTGGCATTCCCAGAAGGTTGCTGTGCTAGAACACATGATCGATCTCCCCGAAGGTACGGAAATGTCGGTGGGTGATTCCCCCGAATCGATTGTCATGACTGGCGATATGCTCGCTGGTTTCAAAGCTGGTCTTGGTCTGGCACTCATAGAGTTGGGCACCTTGCCGTTTCTCTGTGAAGAACCCACCACGGCTAATGGGGCGTAACCTACGCCTCATTGGGTTTGACCCTTCACTGCGTAATTGGGGTCTAGCAGCTGGCTCTTACAACCTGGAAACTAAAAAACTTCTGATCGACAACTTGGCAGTGACGTGCCCCGAACTCTCCAAAGGTAAACAGGTACGTCAAAACAGTCTCGACCTTGAGTCTGCATTCCAGCTCTACCAAAGAGCCGTTGCTTTTGCTGAGGGCGCTCATGCAGTCTTCGTTGAAGTCCCGATTGGATCCCAATCCGCTCGGGCTATGGCTTCATACGGAATCTGTGTGGGCGTCCTTGGGGCACTGAGAGCGAATGGTATTCCCTTCTTCGAGGTGACTCCAACTGAGGTCAAACTTGCTGGTCCTGGCAATAGGACTGCTTCCAAACGAGACATGATTGAGTGGGCAATGGCCAAGCATCCCGAAGCTAATTGGCCCACTTACAAGCAAAACGGTACTATTCTGGTTAGTGAGGCGAAAGCTGAACACCAGGCTGATGCAACGGGTGCTATTTACGCGGGCATATCCTGCAACGCGTTCCAACAACTGTTGCCTTTTATGGCAACGCATTATTAACCAAAGGAACCAATGCAAATTCAACTAAAACAAATGGAAATTGTTGCTGCCCTAAAACAGTACATTACCCAAAAGGGGATTGACCTGACGGGCAAAGAAGTGATCATCACCTTCACCGCAGGGCGCAAGGAAGCAGGCATCACTGCCGACTTAGCAATCGATGACTTCGATATTCCAGGCTTCTCTGAAGCCGAAAAAGAACCCACCAGCTTGACCCTGGTACAAAGCGCTGTTGCAGAATCCCTGACAACAGACGCCATGCCAGAGCCGGTTGCGGCACTGGAACCTGTGCTGGGAACAATTACCAAGTCCGTTAGCCTGTTCAACTGACCAGGCTGAATCGTGGGAGTACTGAAAGGGATCGGCTACCTGATAGCCGCCGTTGCTGTATTCACTGCGCTTTGCTTCGGCGGTTTATTCATTATCATCGCCGGGTTCGCTCTAGGAATCTTTCTCGATGTGGCTGGAGCGGTTTTATTCACCGCTGCCGCCATAAGAGTGTATTTCACTAATAAAAAATAGCGCAGTGACTTGGAATATGACAGCCTGGAAAGACAGGCACTTTCAAGAGAATACCTGTCTGGGTATTCCCTTGAGAGTTTTAACCCGGCAACCCTGCCACCTTGGCAACTGTACCAATCACAGGGGCTGCTGCACCGGTTTGAAATATAGACGCTACACTACTGATAGTAGTCAGTTCATCTACCGTCTGGAAGAACTTGAACGCACCATTGTGTAGCGGGTTGTTGCCGATCTTTGTCCACATGGAACTTTCCTCTAGAACGGTGGGACCTAAGCTCAGGTAACGGGCCAGTATGATCCCGGTAAGTACTCTAGCGGGATTGTCCTTGACCGTCTTAGCCAGCACCTTCTGGATGCGCAGGAAGTACTTAGTAAACAGCGTCAGACCCATATCATCACTATACTGAATGGCACGGTGCATTGGGATGTCATAGTTCACGAAGGCATCACTGGCTTCTTGAATAGCCTCTTCGTGGTTCAACTTACCTTCAGCCTTGTTGACCAAGTGTTGATAAAGAGTATACCGAGCCACGAAGTCCGACAATTGTGTAACATGCCGTAAGCCTTGATACAACGGCGTGTCATGGGCTATGTACACATACTTGGCCACGTTCACAATCGCTGGGTTCAACTCCCCAGTGAATGCTTGGAATTTGCGTGTAGCTGCACTCTTGTAAGAATACAGGTCATCCTCTGGATCCACATCTTCCACGATGGTGGGCATCAGACCACCGGCTATCAGCTTGCCAACTGGGTTGCGAACAATGCTATCTTTGAGTAGCAGTATCTCGCGATCGATCTGAGCACCCTTGCCTTGGGTGTACCCGGTGTCCCGCAACACCTTGAGCCGCTCTAGTTCGGTGATGTCCTTTTGGTAGGCTGTGACACCCTTTAATGCAACTAAGTGATTGCGGAGCATATCAGTCAGTGAAACCCCAGACATGTGAAGCAGCCACATATTGGCTTTGATATTAGCCAGCATGACCACGCCAGACTTCACCACGATGATATCCTTGGTTTCAGCAACTATCTCTTGCCAACCCTTTTCCCCCTGGGCCACACGTAACCCAGCCTTTTGACCGAAGAGTGCTTCCCCAAAATAGACAATCAGCTTCTCCCACTCGGCTCTGGCCTTAGGATCCTTCTGGAACATGGTGGCCAGGGATAGTTTGCGATACCCAAACATGATGTCCAAGTTATCGGCGCGCACCATCATGCCGTTGTAGCCCCATATCTTGCGGATATCACGTTGAGTGTCTTGTGGCAGTAGGTTCCAGATTTCTTGCATCTCTGGATCAGTACTTTTGTCGCCTACCAGCATGTAGCCCTTGGGGTTCAGTGCATAGTCCTTCTGATGGAATTCCTTCAGCGCCTGCACCGCCTTTAGGTTCTGTTCCTGGGTCGTGGCTTTGTCGTAAATCGAGCCAGCAACCGTGCCAATCACCTTGTCAAAGCGGTTGTCTCGTTTGAGCAGGCTATCTTTGGTATTCTCAGACATCAGGTAACGCCACTTGACTGGCTGACCCTGTTGGTCAAATATCGGGGCCATGTAACTGGATTTGACTTGAGACAAATCAGGGACTGGGCCAGCACGGAACAGGTCGTTGATAGCTGCCACTCGATCCTGTGCGATGTTGGCATTGGTTGCGGCATTGGCCAAGCCAGCTACTGTATTGGAGTTCATGTAGCCGTTGTGAATTGAAGAACCCTTGGCCCGCTTGCCGGTATAAGAGAACACCCCTGTGACACGTCGAACCAGGCCACCATCGGACAAGGAGTACAGGTGCTGAACTTCCTGGTTTGGATCAGCCGGATCCAAGGATATTTGGGCACCCTTGACATATCCTTGAGCCACCAGATCAGCGCCTTCCAGCGCATTGGCCGTTGTTACATCAATACGCGGGTCATAGATTTCCGAAGTGTAGCCATGAACCATCTGCGTTGGGTTACCCTGGAACAATCGTGCCAGTGAGTCAGCTTCCAAGTGCTTGTGTAAATCAAGCAGGAACTCGATGCCATTCTCACCATTGCGGCCATTTTCAATGCTGATGATTTCCTTAGCCGAGGCCAGTGCCGTGCTGTCGGAGTAGCGTAGGGCGTACAACGTGACCAACATCTTAATGAGTTTCTCTGCCTGGTTGGCTTGTGCCTCTGTGATTTGTGAAGCCTGGGATGTGCCCAGCATCCGAGAGATCACATAAGAGTTCATCACCAGGAACTTGTCACGAACTTGGCCCGTGGCCTTATACATTCCAAGCACATTAGCTTGCTTGGTGAAATAGGGGCTAAAGCTACCGAATACACCAAGCTGATTTTCAAAGTCGGTGATCGCTGCATCGCGTATCGTTTGGTCACCTATCAGGTGTTCAATCTCAGCCAAACTGTAATGATCCAGCAAGTTGTGTGCCCCCGTGCGCAGGAAGACGGCAGAGACTGCCTTTCTAGCTACCTTGGCCTGATCTGAAGAGCCAGTGAACGCCTTGCCATTGTCAATGAAGGCAGCCATAGCAGACTTACCAAAACCTGTGATTTTGTCTTTGCGAGCACCTTCAGTCATTTTGGCCATGCGAATCATGACTTGAAACAGTTTGTCTTGTCCCTTGTACTCTTGTAATAACGAAGCAAAGATACCTTGTTGCCCTGCAAAGTTTTGTTCCCGCAACTTACGTACATCTTCCAGAAACTGGTCTACCCGATTTCCGGCGATGGTGCGCGTGATACTTCCTGCAGTCCGAACAACTGTGTGGCTGTTGTTCTTGACAAAATCAGAACTGGCTGCAGCCGACACTTTTTCTCGTATTGCTTCCGAGAATTTTTTGACGGCATCTTCCATAGGAACCAGAATCTTGGATTCCACCGGATGTGCCAGTTGGTTTTTCTGCTTGGCTTCGATGTCCACCAACTGGCTCACCAATACAGCAAGCTTCTCGTCTGCGTTTTGGCCTTGGTAGGTGTGCATCAACCGGCTGTGAAAAAATTCCAACACATTCTCAAAAATGGCCTGCAGGCGCTCACCCCAGGTCTTCGCATCTACAGCACGCTTGGCATTTACTTCAGTTGCTCTTTGAAGGATATTGTTGACCTTTTCGTTGGCCAGGCCCAAAGCAGCAAAGCGGGCCAAGTGGTCCAGCCTGTCTCCAGAGGCCTTGCTTAGTTCAAAAAAGAAATCCCACTGTGCCTTGGCGGATGCCTTCTCGGTGGGTGTGGCAATAGCCCAGTCACCAGTATGAAAGTCCCGGCCATCATGGTTCAAGGTACGATACATTTCCATGTACAGTTTGGTCAGATCGTTATAGGCAATCTTGACTCGTGCATCATTGTGGTTCAAGGCAGCCCGTACCGTAGCCTCTACCTGGGAACTGACAAAGGACTCCTGAGCACTGGAGGGAATAGGCCCGGATGCTATCGTCGAGGCAAAGGGTGCCTTGCCGGTATCGAGTGCTTTGAGCCAGACATCCAAAGGACTGCTAGCTTCACTTTTGCGCATGGCTTCTTTAAAAGCACCAAACGGGCCGTGGAGCTTGTCCACGATGCCACCCAACAAACCACGAAGGTGATTATCAAAGGCTTCAGGAAGGGGTGCTGTGGTGTCTGCAAGAGCCTCATGGATATCAAAGGTGCTGTAGGCGTGGATCGCAGCGACCTCTTCCTGCTGTGTTGCCATGGCTAGGTTTCGGGTGCCGACTTGTTCGTTAGCACTTTGTGCCATTAAAGCCGTGACATTGATGATCAAGCTACCCAATCCGTTGGCTGCCTTGGCATCTGTGAAACCCAGCAATCGAGCCAGAGTTCCAACGAATTCCTTTAGGGCAGTAGAGAGTCCCTTGTGTGTCGTGCTTTTTATTGGGGTCTTGGCTAGCAGCTCTTGCTGAAAAGCCCGACTGGTCATTCCGTAGGCCACCAGTTCGTCTACATTGGTCAACGCAGCATCGAATTTTTGGATATCGTTGTCTTTGGCATATTGGCGAGCTTGTTCAAGCAATGCTTCCAACTCTGCCCGGTAAATCTTTCCGGCTGTGGTGGTCAATCGGTAAGCAGTGGCGGCATGAGTCATCTCGTGCAACAGCACTTCCACCTGAATATTCGACTGGGTGAACTCAGTGCCAGTAACATAAATTGCTTCATCCACACCGCTAGCACTATACCAACCTAGTCCTGGTTTATCAGCTAAACCAAGCACATCAGTAGCTTGAGTCTGCGAGGTGACCAAATTGATTGTAAGATTAGGATTCACTGTTTTGGACAACATCTTCAACAACTTCAGGTTGAAGTCACGATTCTTGGCTGTAGGGTCAGTACTCAACTTGCGGTACAGGTACTCGATTACCTGCTTGGCTGTTGCCTTAGGGTTTTCCTTGAAAAACTCCACCAAGTCCGGATCACTCTTATTCGTTGGCGTGCCCAGCTCACCGAACGGACTTTGCTTGACCTGCTTGACCTGTTTGACCAACACATCTTCCTCGATGTCCTTGACCGCCACTGGTAATTCGCCTGTCAGCTCCTTGGCCAACAGAGCCTCGAGTTGGGTGATGGCTTCTGTTTCTTGTTTGGACAGCGCATTCGGCAGCTCTGCCCTGCGGGCAGCTGCCTCTGCGCGGTTCTTGTCTGTGACTGTGTAAGCACCGCCTTGCAGGGCGTATTGGTCGATCGAGGCCATCTGTTCCAGGGCCTGCAGTTTCATATTGTCAGCACGGAAAGCCAATTCGCTAGTATTGTGCATCATGTCATGAACCAAGGTGGTCACGTCGACCTCTTTGTCTGCGGCGAATGCCTTCAGGGCCTTGGCCAGGTTGGTAATCACCATTGGTGGGAGTTTGCCTTCCTGAGCCAAGGCAGCCAAGCCAATCACAGTGCGTGACAAAGAAGCGAACATCTCGCTAACCGGCGAGTAGCGCAACATTGCATCCCAGGTGCTTTCGTTTAGACTTTTTGCTGCTGCCTGGAAACCACCAACCCCGACACCTTTAGCGTCATGGATGTTTAAGGCACCTGATTCACCCATCGAGTTGTGCATGATGGCACTGTCGGTCGAGTGAATAGACATGGGAGCCATGGCCACACCCGGTGCCGTGTCGGCCGACTCATAACCACGGGTCTTAGTTGATGCTGCATTGTTGTCACTGAACTTGGTTCCAAACTTGACTTCACCCTGGTAGGTGGGACGTGTACTCAGCTTATGGTCAGACTTGGCTATATACAGGCCAGCATTTAGTTGCCCACTGTCCTTGGACATCAGTGTGTGCATGACCGGAGCCATGTCTTCAAGTTGCTTACGTAGCAAGGCTTCCTGCTGGGCAGTCAAATCATGAATTGCTTCCCTAGAACCGTCCTTCTTCTCAAGGTAGGCAATGCCAGTACCAGGTTCTTTGACTTCGGCAGCGATCAGCTGTTCAATCATCTGCTCCCGCAGACCGGTATAGACCGCGTTGTATAGCTCGAATGTGATCTGGGCTGCCTGGTTGAATTCCTGGCGTTGCTGGATGAATACCTCAAAGTCCTGCTGCATCGTCTGACCGACTGCCTTGCCTAACGTGTTCTTGAAAGCCCATTTCAGGGCATCAATCTGTTCTGGCTTGAACTCCAGTTTCATGAGCTGATCCACAGTCAGGTTTGTGGCAATTCTCTGTACTCCCTTGGACTGGCTCAGGAGTAGGTTGATACTTGTGATCACTGTGCCCCGATCACCCTTGCCTGCTGCCAGGTCTTCGATCCCGGCATGAATGGACTCAACGAACTTGTTGGCCATGCTTTCCACAGCCGAACCAACGGAGGAACCGAAGACCATCGCGGTCAGGGGTGTTTTGATGATGTTCCGGCCAGCCTTCTGGACCACGTTGTCCTTATCGGCCAGAGTGCCGGTGAAACTGTAAATGGCCGCCATTACCTGCTTGACACGGGCGCTTTCCATGATTTTGCCCTTGCCAATGACAACACCCTGGTTGATGAAGACCTGTACGGCCTGGGTCATGTGCAGGGCGGTGTTCTCGTATAGGTCAAAGTGACCCTCGGCGCTACGCCACAGGTTGTACTGACTGTGCTCGTTACCGACCTGGTAGAAACCACCACGGTTTAGCAGGCCAAACAGATCAGCAACAGAGGTTGCAGCACCCATCAGCAGGTGCGACAGCATCGGTCCATTGGTAACACCGTCGACCTCACCGACCATCTGGACAGTGAAACTGTCCTGTTTTTGTGCGAACTGCTCATGTGCCAACGCCATCAGAGCATCGAGCGAGTGCATCTTTTCACCACCTGCTCTGACACCGGCCAGCAAGGTAGCTTGCTTGGCAGTGGTCATGTCTTCACCGCGTAGCATCTGAACCAGGACTTCCACGGCAGCCTTGATCTCCGGAGTAGATGTCTTCTGTGCAAAGACAATCAGAGAGTTTTCATTGGCTTGTTTGTCTGTCTTGACGCCAAGACCCTCGGCCACCCTCAGCTGGAAGGCTTCCATTTGGGCTAGGTCATTGCGTGCAATCTTGGTTTCCCAAGACTGGCGATAAAGCATGTGCCGGTGGATCTTGCTGGCCTGCGGATTGACCACATTGGTGGCAATGCCCACTCGCTGCTGTTTCCATACCATGTGCTCAAAAAACAATGCTGCTGTCGTATCCACCATGCCACTGACGAAACCCTTGATTCGGTCAAGCTCACGGGCCAGACTATCATTGGTAGCTTGGACACTGGCAATGTTGACGATCTGCTTACCTTCCAAGTCTTCAGCACCGGCAATTGCCAGCATGGTGTCATCGTCGAGCTGGTTCACCAGTTGCCACATGTCCTGGCGTATATAACTGGGCACCGCATTTTCATGGGCCATGATCTCGACCAGCTTGCTGGGCACACCTTGATTGGTATTCTTGGTTTTGGTCTGCTCGTAAGGAATCGCTTCGAGGCTTGGCTCCTTGAGGGCCGACTCAACCGAGAACATTTTGTCCAGCACACCTTGGGTACCTTTACTGTCCTGGTAAATTGACGCTGCTGATGGCAATAAACCATGTTCTGCATTCCGAGCCAGACGCAGGAACTGAAATGAGACATTAGAGTCTGTTTTGCTGTTGCCGCTAAGGCGAGCCATGACTGCACCAGGAACTGTGACCCGTTCCAGGATCCCCTGATCCATCAACATCTTGAAGATGTGAGCACCGAGTTGGCTCTCCAGTCGCGGTGCCAGATCGGACGGTGCCCCCTTGATTGCCTTCAGGCCCAAGGCCTGTACTGCACGCTGACCTAGTGCATTGGCCACTACGTTCTGGCGTGTGCCTACTAAAGCCAGCGCTTTAGTCTCCTCCTTGGAGACGATGTGGCTTTCTTCCCGATCGAGAATCGCATTGATTTCCTCTGGTGTATTGAAGCGCGAGCGGGATGCGTTCTCAGCAATCCAGCTGAATGCCGCATAACTCATCGCTGTCTTGAGGTTTTCCTCCAGACTTACACCAGACTCAGTTCTTGTCATCAAAAACTGCATCATGTCGGTGTAGTAAAAATCAGGATTCCTGGTCTTGTCCAGATTCTTCTCAAAGGTGTCCTGCCAGCTCACTGCAGCATCCTTGAAAGTTTTTAGCACAGTACGCTGTGCATCAGTCAACTCAGTGATACTCAGGTACTGCAGCGCAGTCTTGAAGCTCAGCTGACTCAGAAAGTCCTTGACTGCAACCAATGGCCGAAGAGTCTTGTCCCCATCTCGTCCAGGAGTTTGGCTGAAAAAGTCAGCCATCAGCTTACGAGCCTTGAATACTGTCCCCTCCGGGGACTTCTGTGCCAGGGCTGACAGTGCGCCAGCATTCTCAACCACTGGAGTAGTTGATTCAGTTTTGGTTGACTGGTCCTGTTCTACAGTAGAATCCACTTTAGTGGGAGTCTCTGTAGTTTTCTCAGTTGACTCAGCATTCTGAGTAACTTCAGTATTCACAGAAGAGGCGTGAGCCTCTTCATTCACTGCAGTCTTCTCAACCAACTCAGTTGGTTTCTTACCTGGAAACACGAACTCATCGGGACGGTTGTGCCCTTTGGCAGCATATTGCCCCACCACTTCAGAAGGCAGCGTGACTTCCGTGACGACGCCATAGCTTTCAGCCTTAGCCCGATCGGTTGTCCACCACTGACCATTCGTGTCATTGGCCGCACTCTCACCGCGATACAGGGTGATGAGATCGCCCTTCTTCATGGTGTCCCAGTTCTTTACCCCGCCCGCTTTCCCGACATCTGTTCCCACCACTGCAACAGGTTTGACATTGGTAGCGCCAGCACTCTGAGTGGCAATGTTGCTTCCACCCGAAGCCGCAACTTGTTCTGCCGGAGATGAAGCAGTGGTTTGTGTTCCCGATCCTTGTTGTGCTTGGTTCTGGACATGGTTAACTCCTGTATTGAACTTCAGGTCATAGGTAGCTCTGAGTTCGATGGCCACATCGTTCAAGGCAGCTGCTTCACTAGTAATGGCAGTAACCAAGTTGCCTGAATTAACTACCCGGCCACCATCTTTCTTCTGTTCTTTGGTAAGCACTTGACCTCGTGTGCCTGCCACCCATTGACCAGCCACTTTCAAGATCGGAGTACCTAATCCCTGGGCAATTGCAGTCTTGGCTGCTTCTGCCTTGGCTTGATGGGCTAAAGCGAACTTGTCGATGCTGGCTAGTTCCCTCTGAGCCTTGTTTTCTTGGCCAGAGGTTACTGCCTGGGTCATCCCTTGGCGGTACTGCAGGACACCCTTGTTGCCATATTGCCCAAAATAAATGTCTTTGGCCACATGGCTCTGGCGCAGCGTCGGATCTGATTCCTGTGCGCGTGCAAAAGCACTCAGATAAGCTCGCTGTGGGGGCGTCAGTGCGTTTGTTTCATCAGCAGCCAGCTTTGCTATTACCTTGGCGTCAAGGCGTTCAGGGCTAACCATGGCCAGGTTGATGACGCGCTCTGCAGACGCGGCCACGCTGGCCGCGTCAGCCGCCTGCGCGTCTTTGCTTGCTGTGGTATCCACTGGCTTGCTGATATTGGCGATGTGCTCGTCGATCGACTCGTTGGTTTGAACCATACGTCCAAGTTCGGCCTGGCTTGTTCTTGCCTGTACGAGTTGGCCCTCTATCTGGCTCAATCGGGTCTGGTAGCCCCGAATTTCTGCCTTGGTAAGCGGTTTCGCTGCGATGGCCTCTTCCTGGGCCTGAATGACGGCCTGGTACTGCTCGATCTTGGCCGTGTCGGCCGGGTCAACAGCCGCCATACTGGTCTTTAGGTCATCTAGTTCGGCTTGCTTTTCTTCTGGCGTTGCCAATATAGCTTTGGCCGCATCACGTTGTGTTTCCAGGTCGGCAACGATTTCGGCTGCCTTGGTGACATTCACCTGCTTTTGCTCTGGCGTTGTCGTCTCTTGTTGGCTATGGCCAACCAAGGCAGCAACGGCCATGCCAGGGTCATAGAAGGGATGCTTCGGATCAAGTAGGGCACTAACATCCCCAGAGATGATCGCTGCTTTTTGGACCTTAGCTTGCTCAGGAGAAGTCTCGATGCCTGCTCTGGGACCATTGGCTTGGGTTGCCAGTTTGGCAATCTCGTGCGTGGCGCGACCACCGCCAGACAAACCAGCACCAGAAGCCGCACCAATAACGCCTGCTGTGAATATCTCCGCCCCAGTAGCAGGTTTCCCTGTAATCTGTCCTTCAGCGAATTGTTGATAAGCCTCAGTAGGCCCCTCTGATACCAGCCCTTCAGCCACCGCACCGGTTGTATATTTTAAAGCTGTTTTGAGTGAAGCACGCACAGCGTCATTAGCTGCTTTACCAGTCAGCTTAGTAGCAGCTAAACCAATCTTGTCACCCAACTGTTCTGATGCGGCATGGCTTGCTGCATACAGTGCCATCTTTTGGCGGTCTTCTTCTGGAGGTAAAGCACCATTATTATTGGCTTGATAGCTCTGAATACCTTCGTTGTAAATGTTTGCCGCGTTGGCAATGTTATCGGTCAACTGGGCCAAGCGACCCGCATTACCGGCGGCTCCGAGGAACAACTGAGGCGCGTTCTCTGTTATGTATTCAACTGTGGCTTGCTTGTTATTCAGAACTGCACTACCAGCACCGAGTAGAAGCTTGGCTACACCGGCTGTAATGTTAGCAGCACCTTCCAATTTGTCCCCAGACTTAAAGGCATCCCACCCTTGAGTAACCTGTGAAGTATTCGTGTTGTATACCCCAAGCAGATCACTATTGAACTGGTCACGGTCACCCTGATGCACGATAGAACTAGCATCTATAGCTTCCGTGATCGTGCGGCTGATATCCCGTGCCTTGTTCATCTCTTTCCAGATGCTCAAAGGTGTTGGTGAATTAGGATTCGAGTCAGCCATGGCTTGGGCACGCTCATTCGCATGAGCTTGTGCTAGGTCACGCGGCATATTAGGTGTCGGTGCGACAGTAGGTGCCACCTTGCGGTTAAGCTGGATCAAGTCTGCCGGAGTGGCTTGGCCTTTTTCATGCCGAGCCAAAGCTGCTATGTCAGACTCAGACAGGTTAGCCTGGTTGATCCCGGCTACCAGGCTAAAGGGTGCCGATTCCAGGCGCCCAGCAACACCTATCGTGCCAGCGTAGAGTGAGGCCGCCAGATTGGTGGCCTTGCCCGTTGGGCTAGCTGGATCCAAGCTCAACTGACCACTCCAGGATTTGCTATTGGCTGCTTCCCGTTGTGTCGAAATTGCCGACATCTCGGCTAATTGACGTACCTTCTCTTCAGAGGCATTTCGTAATTGCAGGTATTTGTCCCCAATAGGATCTGGCCCGTCTTGTACCGCTATTGCATTGCTACGTTGAGCAAAATAGTCATCAACATTGAATTCAGCCATTTAATATCCTATTGAATTACGGACGATTTTAATAGCCAAATTGAAAAAGGGAGCTATTTGCTCCCTTTTCAATTGAATTAAACCGCAATTACTTCTTGAATTGCAAAGCCCCAGGTATTGGCAACGGAAGTTCTTCGGCCTTGCGTATCTTCTGTAATTGCCCCACCAAGTCCAGCTTGGTCAGCTCCGATGCTCCTTTTTGAGCTTCCGGACTGTCTGCCCAGCTCTTAAGGGCGTTGTCGATTTCCTCCTGCATACCCGACTTGCCGATACCGAACCAACCACCACGAGTGTTGTGCCACTTCTTGTTGATGCCTGAAATAAGTACTTGGATCTGATCACCGGTAGGCAGGACTCTGGTTGTGACAGGATTACCACTGCTGTCCAGAAGCGGCTTTCCATCAGCACCCTTCTGCGTAACTTTGATGCCACCATTCTTGAGGAAGTCACCAAGACGTTCTTTGTATATTTCGGAACGGGCTGAGTCCTTGGGCACAACACTGTCGATAGCGGCAAGACCCTCTTTCAGCAAGGGCCCAACACTGCCCGGTTCGGTTTTCACACCGTACTGGTTCTCGATCATTGCTGTTGCCGAATCACGCTTGGCAATCGAAGCATTGAAGGCCGATAAGTCATTGCCAATCGGTGCTATTGCCCCGGTGCCCAGTGAGAAGTCCAACCCCTGTGCCACTCGTGCGATGTGCGAGACGTTGTAGCCCTTGTCCTTGAGCTGCTGCAGCAAGGTTGCTTTGGCTTTGGTGTCTCCTGTTTCAAGAATATCCAGTGTTGGCAAACCTTTGGTAATCAGAATGTCGTTGAAGGCTTTCTTCTTCGTGGAATCCATCTGGTCAAGGGCCAAAGTTCCATCACGGTTCATGGGAACCACACCTGGCCCAAGACCCAAGGCTACCGCTGTGATGGCATCCCTGGCACTGCCAGACGTTTTCTGGTAATTCTGAACGAAGGTATTGACATCAGCATCCACGGCACGACCCTGTGCAACCTCCTTGAGACGGGCTGCATCTTCCTGTGCAGTCGATCTCGCATTGGCATCAGTAATGGGTTGCAACGTACCAATCAGTGTTGCTGCATTACGTGCATTCTTGGCCGTCTCAAGTGCTGTAGCACTTGTGATGGGTTCTAACCGCGTTTTCTGTTCCAACGCTATCCTGTCCAAATTTCTTTGGAGAGGTGCGTTGTTAGCAGTAGCCTCTGCATTGGCCAATGCAACAGGGGCATTAACCTGATTTACAGCGAAAGTATTAGCTGCCCCGACTTGTTCTTGCAAGGAAGTAAGCCGGGCATCAGCCGCACCCCTTACTGCGGCCTGGTTCCGTGGATCCAGTGCGGCGATGCGTTGATCCAGCACACCCGAGAGGCGTGCCGTATTGAGTTCTTCAGGAGTCTTGTAACCCTGGATTGTGTTGAGATAATTCTCGGCTTCTGCATTTCTGGCTCGATCCGCCACACCTTGGTTGACCCCTTGACGATCAGCAATGACTTTACTCAGAATATCAAAGCCATCACGAATACCTTGTTGAGCACCACCTAATTCCTGACCAATACTGCGTGATGTTGGCGCATTAATGTTTTGCCATGTGATGACGCTCATTATTTGACTCCGTATTTCGACATATAGTCGCTGGGCGACTGATAGGCTCCAGAATTTGAAGCCACGCGTGCACGCTGACGGTCTTCCAGATTGGAGTTTGTCATCCGTTTCTGAGCGTCATACTGCATCTGAAACTGCTGTTTGTTGTTGGCCAGAGTGTCCTTGGCCAGACCATATTGCTGTAAACCTAGGTAGGTCGACGCAAGACCACTGGCTGCACCTAGAGCCATACCACCCCAGCCTGGTGCTTCTTTGGTACCCATGGCACTTTTAAGCCAGTCCATGATGCCGTTACCATTCGAAGCAGTAGATCCACTAACAGACCCCAGTTTTTTTAGTGCTTCTGAAGTAAAGTCCACTTTTGTAATAGAGGGATCCATACTCATTTGGGGAAGAAATGGGCTACTTGATTGCGCAGGAACCCCGTAGTTACCCAGGGAACTGAATTGCTGCAGCGGGTCGACATACCCAACCTGTTCCCACGGTCGTGGCATCGATGCGGAAGGCATACCGTTTTCAAAGTTATAACTCATAGGAATTACCCCTCTATTGTTTCATCCAGCTTTGGAAGTGTGAGGGCGGTATCCACGTAATAGGAAATTGCGCCAATACCTAATACCCCGATATTACCGGAGTGTATGGTTCTATTGTAATAGTCATCCGGCTTTTCACCGAATATAACAAAAGGATTAAGCCAATTATTGTGCTCTAGCAGCTTATTAGCTGCTTCTAATGCTTTGGTAGCCTCATCTTTGAATAGATTAAATGACGTAGTTTCCTCAATCAATTCACCATATAACTCTTGTATTTCAGATTTAATTCCATTAGTTAAGCCGGAAGATACCTGTAGCAGCGTCGTTGCCCAAGGAGCGCCTGCTACAGAACCCGCTTCAAGGATCTGATAGGCTCCCATGGCTGCGGCAACGACAGCAAAGAGGATGGCAATATCAGCACCCACGGCTTTGGCAAATATCTTGAAGGCCATTCCCAGAAGAAAGCCAATGAGCAAGTGCTCCAGGACTGCCATGACTGCCGCTGTGATGAGTACGGTACTACCAGAAGCAACTGCAGCCATTAGGCTAGCCATGGGGCCTGTAGCTGAACCAAAAGAAGCAATGATGACCACGATGGCAGCTATTTGCAGCAAGTCCCCAAACCACCCTTGTTGATACCATGCCAGCACGACTACGGTTCGGCTATTGAAAACGTAATGCAGTGATCGAGCATAGAGCGTTTCCCGGTCGGAGATCGAGTATGTGTGAGTAATTGAGCGATCTAAAGGAATTAATAAAATTGCATCTAGTTCATCACCTGTGGTGAAGTATCCGCCAAAGATGTAGTACAGCATCCGTAGGTCTGAGACTTGTATCTCGGCATATAGATTAGTGCTGATCTGGCGTCGGTAATAGTGTTGAGGCACTGAAATCTGATGTGTGACATCCTTGTTGGTTTCGGAGTCAATGTAATGCTGTGCTACCAAAGTCGTGAAGAAGCCGCTATCGTGGCTGCCAATCGCACCAATGCTGCCTACAACCAACTTCTTAAAAATGCCACCATGACTCAAGACCATCTTGAATCTAGCATCTTGGATAATTAAACTGGTTCTAGCAGTACTGGTGTTGCCCCATAGAGCAGCCGACATTTCTGCCTGTGTCGGGGAGATGAATTGGTTACCATCTGCTTGAAACATAGCTTCAAAAAATGAGAATAGGTAACGGCGCTCAAGCTCATTAGTCGTATTGGCTGGTACTGCCAGGGTCATCATTGCCTGCTCTACATCGGTAATACCCGGGTTCTCATCAATGGCAGTAGCCACTGTGTCATAGTCAATCCCAAGATACTTGACCAGCTTCTTGGAAGTTTTGTAGCGGGTTGTAGTTTTGTCTGCAACTTCGGACCGTTTGTTGTAGCGAAAATACGTGAATGGAAAAAATGTCCCATTGGTCTGGGGCTCTGTAATGAACACAGCATCTAAAGCAGGATAGGTACCTAGATTGTCCTGGTACATCCAGTATTTAATTAATCCATTAACGCTGTACTTGACATGAAAATAGTCAGCTGCAGAGTCATAGCCTGTCAGGTTAATATTGAAACTGGCTTTCATGATCGTATCTGACTCTTCTGGAGAATTATTGGGTGCAACCCAGACGTAATCCACTCGCACATAAGCTTCAGTAGCAGCCGAATCAAATAGAACAGGTGTTGGGGCACGCAAATTGCCTGCTAGACCTTGATAGGGGCGCTCTGGGGTGTAGCCAGCTGTTGCCGGAATACCCCATTGAGCCAGTGCATCTGCTGTATAGGTTGTCCTTGCAGCTGCAGGAACTATCACAGTCATGTTATCCAAATAGACAGGCAATCTCTTTGCAGTTGTCAAGATTGCTAGTTGATTATTGGCGGGGTTATAGCCATGCTCCTTCAGGAGCTTTAGCCACCCAATATGCAACTTGTTCGGCGGTCCATAGTGACAATATAGGGGCAAGATAGTAACCCCTTCTAGGGAGGTCAGCACATCTGTGGCTTCTGCCATCCCCAAAGTGTTAGTCTTAAATTGGCCCGAGGGTAAACCATGGGTATACGTGGTACGGGCGTATTCATACATCCTATCTGCCCGTATTCCAATGCTACCTATCATTTCCTCCACTGCATACTCAGGGATCCCCCCATCAGCAAAGATGGCCTTGATGACGCCAGTCTTAATAGCGTCGGGTAACCCCGTGTCTGGAATAACCCGTGACACCGTGGTACTTACATAGGTTCTAATCTCATCGCTAAACAGGCCCACGCTGATCCTTTATGAATAAAAAGGGGAGCAGTTAGCTCCCCCTGATTCGTGCCGGTTGACGAGTTATGCGCCCACCCCAGCAAGAAGCTTGGTCACTGCACGCCCAACCGCTGCATCATTGAGGTTGTTAGTGGCATCTGCCACTGTGCCTTCATCCGTGGTTCGGCGCATGCTCCAGGAGTCAACCATGACCTTGGCCACCTTCTGTTCAGCGTCGCGTGTGAAGCCAGCGGTCTGTGCCCCATAAAGAGCTTTTTGCTTACCAACCACACTGTCAGCATCTACACCCAAGGCTGTGGTTTGTGCTTTCTCGGTCACCACTTTCTGCAACAGCAGATTGGTTTCCTGAGAGGTCTTGTCCTTGGTCAGCATCAACAGATCAAATTCAGCATCGAGTTTGCACTTCTGACCAATCAAGACTTGTCGTTCTTTCTCAAAATTACCAGAAAGAGTTGGATCCGTAGGATGTATAAAGTTACGCAAAACCTCTGTCTGAAGCTGTTCGTTAATCAATGCTGTTTTAGCAGCAACGGACAGTGCTTCTGCTACCAGGTTCAAAGTTTGCTGTGTGACCTGTGCTTTTTGGGCATCGATCATCAAACCTTGTTTTGGAATATTCAATGCCTCAGCAGCTAGGTTGCTGGTTTGCTGTTCAATCTGAGCAGTCTTGGCAATAGTACCGAAGTTCTCGGAAACCAGGTTAATGGTTTGTCGTTCAACCTGGACCTTTTGGGCATCTACCAACAGCCCCTGTTTGGGAATGTTGATAGCTTCAGCGATCAGGTTGGTCGTTTGTTGACCAGTCTGCTCTGTTTTAGCCACAATTCCTAAGTTTTCTGAGACTAGGTTCGTTGTTTGTTGGGTGGTCTGAGCTTTCTGGGCATCCAATACCAAACCTTGTTTGGGTATATTCAATGCCTCAGCGGCCAAATTCAGCTTTTGTTGTGTGACCAGCTCACCTTGGATTAGGGCATTTGCCGTTTCCTGCGCCAGTTTGGTGCGTTGTGCTGTAGCAGTCAACAACTCATCGACCAGGTTTATCTTTTGCTGGCCGATCAATAAGGTCTGCATTTCGAGCTGGGCGATCTCAGCCGGAACCTTCAAGGCGTTGGCTTGAATGATGGCCAGCTCGGCTACTAGGTTGACTTGCTGTTGTTCTGCCAGTGCAGTTTGTGCCTTAATCTGGGCGACTTCAGCATTGGCCTTGATAACTTCTACCTGAGCTAGCAGGATTTGCTGCTCGACCAGTTGCGCTTTAAGCGACGTTTCATCTTTTGAGAGCAGGAACTGGGTGGCAGTTTGCAGGATCTGGGTCAATGAGCCCAGATAGACCGTGGCGTACTCTGGCCCTTTGATGCGATTCTTTGTGAACTCGGCCTCAAGGTGTGCTTTGTTGGCTCGCATCAGGACATCAAAGACGCCCATCCCATCTAGGGTGGCGCCAGTGAGGTCAGCTAGGGTAACAGGAGTAATAGTCATGGTTTTGTCTGGGTTGGTTCAGAGATTAGTCAATCGCCTTGGCAATGGCCTGGCGTTGAGCCAGATCAGCCAGTTCCACCGCCGTCAGTTGTGGCAACACTTCAATAGCGAACTCACGGATCAGTTTGCCCCTGCGTACCTTGTTCCCACGAGAATCTGTCACCGTGGTGAACACTTGGCATTGACGCTCGCGCAATTGTTCATACATGATGTAGGGCACATGCCAGCCTTCATCGGTATTGAAGGGTACGTATTTCTTGACCGAGCCAATCACAGAATTGCCAATCGTGAAAATTTCACCTTCCCATTCGGATTTAGCAGGGTTCATGCAGGTCACCCGAATACGGATCAGACGCAGTGCATCTTGTTTCATGCGAACACGCTTTTGGCTTTCCGTCTCAGGGACGATAGCTTCAGGTGCCAAAGATGCAGGCGGGGTATCTACCGGAGGGGCAGTATCAGCAACTGCAGCAGCCACCTTTTCACGCAGCTTTTCAAGCCCAATCGAGGGATGGAAGCCAATACCGAGCAATTGAGCTCGTGCTTTGAGGGTAGTCATCTCATCCTGAACCAGGACTTCTTCGTTATCAGTAGACATTGCGGGTTTCCTTGGGAATTACAGAAAAGGAGAGTAGGCCGAAGCCTACTCCCTCATATGCCTTTTACAGCTTGGCAACAGTTTTGATAAGGCCGATACGCTCAGGGCGCAGGCACATAAAGCCGTAGTACCACTTGATAGACATGAAGCCCATTTCGCCGTAAGGATCGTTCCGATCGGCCGTCGCTTCACCCGGTGCCTTGTGCGTGATTTTGAACTTCACAGACTTGCCATCGGTTTGGAAACCAATAGTCGTGAAAGACTCATCACCAACCACCAGGATCGGGAACACGTCATACCGGCCACCCGTTTCGTAGCAGGTTGCAGTTGCAGTAGCGTCACCACCAGCACCAGCCCACTTCATCATCTCGGGAACCACGACCAGACGAAGCTGATCGACCGCACCGACTTCACCCAAGACGGTGTTGCCAGCATCAGCATACTTTTCAATCGAGACGAATGCCGCGTTGTTGTGCAGATCCTTCATGGCCTTGAAGGTTGGCAACAGTTCCGAGCCCATGTAAGCAATGCGGGCCGCGTTGATGGTCTTGGTGTCCACCATGCGCGAACCAGCAATCACCTTGGTGCCCTTGGGCGTGCGGTTGTTGTCTAGATCGATCGACAGGTGCATCAGATCGCTGTAGCTGACCACATCGGTATCCGTCACCGTAGCATTGGACGTAGCCGAACCAGCGTACTTGATCACACCAGCTGCGTTAATCAAGTCAATCTGCAGCGCGTCTTCAGTGATCTCATTGGCACCGAGAACCATCTCACGGTTGATGTGCTGGGTCAGTTCAGCGTCGGTATCGAAGTCCACAGATTCTTGTGTGTACTCGTCAAAGAAACCAAATTTCTCGAAAGTGCCTTCAATTTCTTTGCGCTTGAAACCAACACGGTTGACGCGACCACCTGTTTCGGACAGCACCGGCAGTTTGCCCGGAATAGAGCCGATGTCCTTGGACGAGCCATACATGTTGCCTGCACCTTGACGTGAACTAGCACCGACATTCAGAGCTACGATTGCGTTGGCTTTAGCTACAGTCGCAACCTTGAACACCAGGCTACCTGTGACAGTAACTGTGGCCAGACCTGCACCACCACTTTCAGCAGCACCTGCAACTGCGGTCACACCATCCAAGTTATCTTGAATAGCAGCGACAGCACCAGCAGCAGCTCCATTGGCTACAGTTAGAACTGAACGCGGCAGTGTGACAAAGTACTGGGTACCAGTAATAGTCACACCAGCAGCATCAAGACCTTGGTCATTCAGATTGGCGTCATCCATCAAGGGCAGATAATGAAAACGCTTAATCTTCTTGCCCATATTCTTGGGCATAGAGGTCACGTCAGCCAATTGGCTGAAGAATTGCAGCTTGGCTGCCTCGATAAGCGCCTTCTTTTGGTAGAAGAAGTCAACAAGTTGGTTACCGATGCTTGATGCGACGGTACCGGGAGAGTTAAATTGTTGTCCCATGATTATTCCTTTAGGTTTGTCCCGGATTACCGGAACTTGTCAGCAGAGAGCTTGTTAAACTCCGCGTCCGATAAAGCCAAGGGGTTGAAATCCTTGTCTACGGTACTCGGGGCAACAGGCTTGGAGGAGCTTGCAGCTCGCCTTTTTTCATTCAGTGTGTCGTCTTCGACCTTCTTCGGTTTCGGTTGCACAATCACTGGCACTGTGGCGTTTTTCCCCTGGGAGCTACCCAAGTGGTTAAAACCACCTCGCGCCTGGAGTGCGTCACCGACTTGCCGGTAGGCTTCGATGTCTGACAGACCATTCAAGCGACCAAACACGCGCTCGCGCTCAACCTCTTTACTGATCAGGTCGTAAATCCCACTTTCAACATGGGAGTTGATGACCTTCAACAGCTGAGGTGAACCAGCGATCACCTGTTTGCTTGCACCGTCCCACTCCTTGCTGACAATGGCGAGGGTCCGGTTGTACGTTGGTGTGCTTTGGAGGTCGTCCAGCACCGTATCCAGTTCCATCTCGCGCTCGTCAACCGTGTGAATTTTCGGTTTGTATTCGCCCGCTTTCTCAGCGTCAAAATCCATTGGATTTAGACCACTGTCTTGCACTAGCTTGTTGATTGCGTCCGGGCTTTTCTTGTCCAGATCGATCAACCAGCTAATCTTCTCTTCACTTAAGAGGCCGTTGTTTTCCAACAGCTTCATGAGTTTTAAATTCGGCTTCAAAGCAGCCATCTTCTTGTTGTAATTGGCACCCATCTGCATCAGCGAGATGGCATCATCCACAGAAGTAACCGTAATTTCCCGACCATTGGCCCTAAATGGGGTCAATAGCCGCTTATATTCCGCCTCAAAGTCCACGGCAACAGGGTTTTCCTGCTCAACTGGGGTCTTTTCATCACCCTCAGGGGTGAGTTTTTCAATTACGGATGCTTTGTCTACCTGACTTAACTTTTCAACCGGTTCCTTGCCGTCTTCCTCTGACGCCGTACCGGCGTTTTCGTCGACAGCTGCGGAACCTTCCTCTTCTTGGGCGGGTGCAGCTACTACATCCTGTTCAGCAGGTGCTGCTACAGCTTCAACAGCCGGTACCCCACTGGGAGGAACAGCATTCAGCATGTCCTCGTCGGACATATCCAGATATGAAACCTGGTCTTCTGGTTTTGCGACTGGATCAGCCATTGTTCAGTTCCTCAACAGAGAGTTCTTCAAGAGCTTCTTGGTCGGAAACTGCCGACTTAGCTGCTAGAGACGCTTTAAAAGCAACAGTTGTGAAATACTGAGTCAATGCACCAATAGCATCTATTGATGCCATGATTGCTCGTTGCATATCCATTGATTGCATATTCGGATCAGCTTTCAAGTGAACCAACCGGACTGCTTCTTTTTCGAAGTAGCCAGTCAAAATCACTGTTTTGAAGTCCTTATTACCGCGTAGTCGAGTTAAGGCATTACCAAACTCAATTGCCTCCTTCGCTTGCTTAATATTTCGTTCAATTGACTGAATTGTTTCATTGCTCATTGTTCTACCAGTGCTTCCCAGAGTTAATAGATTAATTCAATTGATTTAATTGATTGCCCCGAATATATCAGGTTTTAGCTGCTTTGCTATTCAAATAGTCTTTTAATAAAGAATGTTGATTATTTTCTCGTGCCATTTGTTGGTCCATTGCCTTCAATTGCATATTGCCTCTAGCTTGTTCCCCAGCCATTTGCAGACCTCGCTCTTGTTTCACACCTGACTCTTGTTCAACAAAATCTAGGTCAGCCAGGTCTGTGATGGACTTCAGGTGACCTTGCTTGACTTGCTCAGTGCCTATCTTGGAACCAGCCAAACCAGCATCAGCTAAAGTCTTCTGGGTTTTGGCTTGGATCTCTGCGATTTCCGCCTCAAGCTTGGCAACAGTAAGTTCCTGCATCTTCTGAGCCACCGGGTCAGGTTGCGGCTGGTAGGCCTCAATCTTTTTGGCCATATCAGGCATCTTGCGCAAGCGAGCTATGTCAGCTAGGATCATTTTGACCATTTCGGGGTCAGCGTTGGGGCCAACAGTCTGTAATAGGAATGCTAGTTGTTGGGCCTTGTTATCATCTTCCTCAGCCGTGGAGATGGACAGCTTTAGATCAAAGCTACCTGAAAGATCATCCTTGCGAATCTTGACAAACTCGTCGTTGGTTACCCGAACCACCTCTTGATCAGAGAGGAATACAGCATTCATGCTAATGAGCTTGCGACCAATCTTAATGACACCACTAGACAGCCGCCGCAAAATACCAAGTTCCCGCTTGGATGCAGCATCTAGGGCACCACGCACACCGACTGCAACGTCACCCAAATTGGCACCCGAAACGCCTTGGCTCCAAGACTTCACACCCGTGAGGGATTCTGCCTCCATGTTCTGTAGCTGCAGCATGAACTGGGCTGAGTTGGGAATCTCCGGATAGGTGTGCATGTACACACCCTGGCGTGGGTCTACATTGGGGTTGTATTCATAGTCCTGACCTTTGTCGAACTTGCGTTTATTGGTTACATCCAACATGTCTTTGCGCAGGCCAGTCTGACCATTAGCGGACTTACCCATGATGTCAATCATGCCGCGAGTTACAGCACCAATAACCTTCTGGTTATCCTCTAACAGAGCACCATCAGGCTCACCATAGTTGTTACGACGTACCGGTAGGTACTGCTCAACAACAAAGGGAATGGCTTTGTCTGGGAATGGGTTATCTTCCATGCGAATAATAGTGTCTCCCACCCAGGCAGCGACGATTGGCTTAACCTTGCCAGAACCATCTACATCACGAAAGCCCCAGTACTGGTACACCACAAACTTCTTGCGGGGCTCATCGCTGAAGTTGAAGGTCTGAGTACCTTGTGAGGAGTTGTGGTCTGGAGTACCCAGGATGGAGTTGGCACCGATGTTGATGCTGTCCAGGTTCTTGTACTTACTATCCTTTCGCAGGGTGGCCAGACAAGACTCAAAACTCTCAATAGCAAAACCAGCCTTGGCGTAGTCGCCCATGCAAGTGGGATCAAACACCACATTGCGCGCGTCGCAAACCTCAAGAGTTGGGACATTTTTGACAATACGCCTACGCTTTTCTTCTTTTTGCCCCTTGATCACCGGTTCAATAGGTTGCCCATTTGATTCTGTCAAATCATGGGCTTCCTTCAGTTCATCCGGCACATCGGTATCATACTGACTGGGAGAGTTGGCCTTTAGATCAGCCAGATGTTGGTGTAGTGGTGCCAGTGCTGGGTTGACCTGGAATTCCACATCAGGAAAGTTGGCGGTGTACTCTTCATCTTCAAAGTCCCAACCAACTTTAACTACCACCGTGCCCTCGTCAACCGCAGCACGAACGTACTCATCAATGAAGCGAACCTTGTCGATGACGTTATTGAACTGGTGATTGAGCAGCAACTGGTTTTGTTTGGCTGCACCCCGGTCTTCCCAAGTCACAGGATTTACATTAAACACATCATCTGTACTTAGGAATGGTTCACTTAATGCGGCATAACGCCACTCCGCCTGTTTCCGAATTAACTTCGGAACAATACTGGAATTGCTCTCAGCCGTTTTAATCTTGGCCTTACCAGTAATATTCAGGTTGTCCAACCATGTATTGATTTGCGTGACCTGAGCATCATGAATGGGTTTGGCATCTGTCAAATCCTGTTTCAATTCCAGTATTGTTGGCGGTTTAGCCCAATTGGTAAGCGGCTTAGCTTCTAATTGAGAACTGTCGGCAGTGGCTTTGGTATTTTCAATCATAGGGGCTATTGTCTTCGATAATTAAACAATTCTAAAAATTAATTTGGAATTAATACAATTACAGTAATTAGCCACCAATTCATAATTGGTGTTAAGCCCAGCCACTATTTCTAAGACGCGTGTTTTGGCTGCCTTGATCTACACGCAGGTTCATTAACTCGATATGCTGACAGGCTTGTTCATACTTAGCGAAGTAATTGTTGCCAGCCAAGCCCTCGAACTGGCCCGCACCCATAGGTGTCATGGCCCGGCTAGCCACAAACAACAGCAAGGGTTCCAGATGACTGTCGGGCAACTCTAATTCCGTAGCTGTAGGGTCAAATGCTGTCAGCCCGATGGTGATCTTCGGGTGATTAGCCCGATACACCAGCTCTAGCTTATCCGTTTTAAGCCAATCAGGTAATTCAAAGACCTGAGCTACGATATCAGCAGGAACGCATAGTGCAGTCGCAGTTGGGGTGAATACCGAATACACGTTCGAGAGATCATTGATGGGCAGCTCGGCGCCATCGTCTGTCAGGACTCGCTCAATCTTAAGCACATCATTGGCAAAAGGGGAAGTCACCGTATCGAGTAGGTATTTTACAGGCTCGACAGAGCCCTCATTACTTAGAGCGAACTTGTTGTTGATGTTGTAGGTCAGCAACCCTGCCGTCAATTGCAGGGACAGTCGGCCCTCCTTTAGAGGAAAGCGTTTGTACAACGCAGTCAGCCCCAGGTTGACGTGTGCCAAGACCCGTGGATAGTTGGTTACGTCAATGACACCGGGTTCACCACCCCCCATACTCAGTTGGGAGAGTTCACCATAGGTCAACTGATCGAAGATTTCTTGGAGGTTCATGGGTATTCCTTAAACAATGTACGAAGCCATGCGATCGGTCACCGTGTCATCCACGTCAACATCCCACATACCATCACTCTTACTACTGGCCACCAGCGGTGCTTCTTCCGAAGGCTTCCACGGGGTCAATGACGACAACATTGAAATCGTGTCAATGAAGTCATCGTGTTTACTCCTGAAACCAGACACCGAAGCTAGACTCAATTCATTGACGGCCTCAGCCATTGGTGCCTCGGTCTTGCGCTCGATCGGGAAAAATATCTTGCGTGCCTTAAACAAGGGCACTACGGTATTGAATCGAACCAGCTTGTTGGTGTTAGGCCGAATACCTGGCTCACTGCCATTATCCTGACTAGCCAACGGGAAAAAAATGTTGCGTTCTAGCATTTGTCCCTGAACCCAGGTAATAAAGCCACCTTGCTGGCCACTGACCTCGATCCCCACTGACTGCGGTTTGTAGGTCTGAGCCAGTCGAAATAGGTCATCAACATTCTTGTCCATGAGCTGGCGTTTGCAGACACCATCGATCCAGAGCCAGTCACCTACATTGTTGTAAGCCCAGACACTGATCACTGAGAAGTCTGCCTTTTGTTTTTCACTGGTGGCAAAGTCCGTAGTAATGTAGAAGTTGAACCGACTTTTGTTACGAAGTACCGCATCCACCTTATACCAACCAATGTCACCATCTTGGATCATGCGGTCTTCTTCGCTCATAATCCGTAGCATTAACTCTTGGTTAAAGGTCTGCACCATGCCCAACTTGATTGCCTCGTCATACTGGGTCTTCACATAGGTGAAGGTGAATCGATCGGGCCAGCTGCTGCGGAAATCTTCCTCTAGGCATGGAAATTGCTCGCAAACAGGGAACACATTGACTTTCCAGGCACCGGATTCCACTGCCTTGTACAGTGGATCCTTTGCGTTGAAGGGAGTACCCGACCAGATAATCATGTTCTTGGTTGGGTGCAGGGCATAGGTTACTGCTTTGTAAACCGTGTCTTCCACAGCCGAGATGACCGTCACCGACCGGGCATCCTCATCACTGATCAAGTCATCAAGCACTGCTAGCTGAGGACGGATGCCCATTTCCTTGGCACCCCGGACGCCGGTCTTGGCACCATATCCTTTGACGATGAACACCTTGCCATCTGCATTCTTGAATTCCCAACGGATATCCGTGAATCGAATCTCAGGGATGTATTCCTTCAGGAAGTCGGAATTATCCCTGCGAAACTCCAAGTTCTTGCGCATGTTCTTGACGCCGTTCTCGATCGAGTCGGAGACGTACAGCGCCAGATTAATCTTGCCAAAGCCAGGAATCTCACCGTAGACTGCAATGTACAAGAACAGGTATTCACCCATCACAGTAGTCTTGGCAATGCCACGATGACATAGGTTGACCACACGTCGGCCGCCATCGGTTATGGTATCCAGCATCCGATAATGAACCAGTGGTGTTTTGTGCTCCTCACCCTGCGCACCACTCACCAACTTAATGAAAGTGACAAACTCCAGGGCGAACTCACTCGGGACATACTTGGGATCAGCCAAGTAATTTGTCTGGTTAAGATAGTCCTCAACCTTCCAGGGAGCAAGTGCTTTCTCGATGAGATCAGCCATCAGACTCTAGTTTTCCAGGAACCGAAAGGACGAAAGGACGGGTTGGTGTTTTGACCCAGCATTCCCAAAGCGGCCATGAAGTCAGGGCGCTGTACTTCAGGTGGGGCGTACACTTTGGGTTCATCATAAGCTAGGTCAGCCGGTTGTACCGGAGCCTGCGCTGCACGGTAGTTGTCCAGGAAGGTCTGGTACGCATCAGGCTGTGCCACCGCTTGGGGCAATGGCTCCGTAGGCGCTTGCGCCTGAACTAGAGGAGCAACAGGTGCCACGGCTTGTACGGTTGTGGCAGGGACCGGTGCAGCTTGAGCTACAACCACAGGGGTAGCCGCAGCCACGGTAGGTGCGGCGCTAGCCTTGGGTACGCGAGCTGCAACCTGAGCACCATACTGCAGCGTTGTTGGAGCATTCGGGTTACGGGGGTCAGATACAGCAATCCCGCGTCTGGCTTTCTCCAAGCCAACCGGGCCACCATAGTAACCGGCTGCAGTCAGGGCCGGGTCACCACCTGCAATCTTGCTCATCTCACTTAGGTATCGGATGCCAGCCCTGGCGTTATGCATCGGGTCTTTGATATTCCAACCGGGATCAGCCACACCAGCAAAGGTACCAGGCAGGATCTGCATCCCACCAGTGGCTCCAGCATTGGAAGTTTTGGTGTTCTTGCCACTACCACTTTCCTGCCGGTAGATACTGCGAGCCACATCGGCCAAGCGACCTGTTACCCCTTCGGCTGCTAGGGCATCCTCAAATAGGTTATTAGCCATAATTAATTACCCTTTTGAACCAAATGAATTGGTCTAGTGTAATTGAATTAGCTCACCAATTACTTTTCCTTTTGGAGATCAATTCAATGAATTGCCAGCCGAATACAACACCAGTGGTAATTATCCCAAGGTCACCGTCAATTAATGACACTAGGGCACCAAGAAGCAGGCCTGGAACCAGGGAGATAACTGCCATTAAAACCAGGTAAATTAGGTTGCCTTGCATATTGCCACTTCCCGTGCATCGACATCGATCGTCAACTTGGCGTGGGCCACCTCCTGTGCCGTGGTCTGGCCAGACTCCATTGATAACCGCTGGTGCCGGGCCAACTCCAAAGTCGCCGCCCTTAGTGCAGCAATTGAGCTGTCCTCTTTCATCCCAATGTCCAGTTCCACCTTTGCGACCTCGGGCATTTTCAAATGCGTTAACAACGAGTTAGCCGCATCAGTCCGTACTTTCTCACTATGTGCCGACACCATTAGTTCAGCCTGAACATTAAGAGCCTTCTGGTACATATCCTGGTTTAGTACGTAACTTGGAATCAGCGTCTGCTCAAAGATCAGATTTACCAATTTGCTCTTGTTGTACGCCGTGACGTAACTAGCGATGTCCTTGGCCTGCACACCCTGAGCCACAAACCTGGTGTACTTGTCTGGGAAGGTTTTAGTGTAGGCCTCAATGTTGGTGCATCCCATGAGCTTGTGACTCACATACCGCACTGCATCTACATAGCCCGACACCTTGAACCGACCATCAGCCATGACTCTGGTGTAACTCAACAGATTGTCCCGGTAGGCCTCAAACATCTCGGGATCAGCCAGTGTGTTATTCACTGAATCAATCAACTCCTGGTTCACTGATTTCTTCACCTTATCGGGTAAGGCCAATTGGAATTGTTCAAGCGTCAGAGCAGTCATTGGTAATTAATTGAGTTAAGGTATCGGGTGCCTATAGTACATCAATTAGGAATAGGGGAATTTCAATAAAAATTATGAGGGATCACATTTTGTAGAAATTTTATAAAGGAGGATGGGTTCAGGGCTTATAGGCCGTAGGCCTATACACAAAGATACCCCCCCCCCATACCCAGCTCCGCTGATGAATTGGGTAGTACTGCCCTTAACCTTTGGAGATATATATCATGTTCAAGATGTTGGCGCAAGCCTGGTTAGCACTGGAAGTTCTGTTCAAGTCCTTTGAACGTATTGCCAATTCAATCAACAACCTCGCAGAGTGGGGTGAAGAGACAAGCGCATCCTTCGTGGATGAAGCACGTAATACCCGGGCTAAGGCCATGGTATTGGCTAAGAAAGACTTAACTGCTGCTAAGTAAACCAAGCTACCCTTCGGGGTAGCTTAGGTCATTACACATTTACACAAGTAAAGACAGTAGTCATAGTGTACTACGTTGTGTATCTACATAGACAGTAGACTATTAGGATCCTATTATCTTATTGTATTAAACACCAATGGTGTTGATTATACATATAGTTCTAATGTTGTCTACTGTATTTATATAAAACTTTATAGGGTTATAGAGATAGTAGTTAGTTGAGTGGTATTACATAGTTCCACTATGTTTTACCCTATCTTAATCATCGCCTTTTAATCACTTATATCAATCCGATATACAGCCTATATACAGAGTACTTTGTTATGGGCTCCGCCCATGTTGTGGAATTAATCTATTCAACAACTTTGGAGTACTTCTATGTCTCGTGAAACTGCTCTCTATCTCAATACCACTGCCTATCTGGTTGTGGCGTTGGTCTGCTATTGCCTCACCCTTGGCTATGTCTAAGGTCCTTGCCTTGTTAGCTGTTAAAACTAACACCCGCCTTCTGCTTGCTACCGAACTTGTAGCACGTAACACCGAGATTGCAGCATTACGTCTTGCACTCTCAATTGCTCAATCTAAAACCTAATCCAGGAGTTATCTCATGTCATTTAAACCAACCCTCGAAAGCCTTGCCCTTCATGCCAACGAATCTGCTTGTAACAAGCATGGTCTTGCACCCGATTGCCGGCTTTATGCGCAAGACATCGTTGACCGAGCATCCAACAGTGAGTTCCTAGCCATCATCAGTGATGCGCTGGATGAGCTGCTCAGTTTCCCCAAACCTGCCTTCAGTGAGTAAAGTAGCAGTCGTGCAAGACTTCTTCTACACCGTTGCGACCCTTGTCATCTTCGCCTTCATTGGGGTGTTGCTGGCATGGCGGGGCTAAAGCCACAGATACACCTACTCTGTCAGTTAAGCAGCCACCTATGTAATACGCAGGTATTCCGTGGATGGTTGCTATACAACATGTCCTACAGTAGAAACATATCTATCCCCACAAACCTGTTCTATCTCAAACTTGTCAACAACTAACACCCCTACACTCTTTGCACGCACCATAGCAGTGCTATTGGGACGGTAAATCACAACAACTTCGTGGCCTCCGGCCATAAAACGGGCAAATCCTGCCTGTCAATCTACTTTTGGAGTAAATCTCATGGCCTTTCAATCCAACACCGCTTCTGTCACTACCGCTAACGATAGCTGGAAAGCACAAGGATTTCTGAACTTGTATCTGCCCGCCAAAGATGGTGGCAAGCGCCGCAAATTGGGCGCAATTCCCTTGAAGGAAGCCAAGCCTGCTGAAAAGCTGCTTATGGCTTGGCTGAATGAGGATCCTGTTGGCAATGCTGCCAAGATCCTGGCCAAGCTGGAAGTCGAGTACCAATCGGCATCCCCAGCGGATACCGCAGGCTTCGCGCTGGACTAACCACCCAGCTGCTTTGACCGTCACTGATCTACCCACGAGGTAGGTTGGTGACGGTCTTTGTTTTTCCCCTGTTTACCTGTTACGTTGGGCCAACCAACACAGACAGGGGACAGAAAACTTCAGCTAAGACAGTCAAGCATTGTGCGCTAGCCGTGTCCTCCGGACATGCGGTGGCGTTGCCTTGCTTCGCTCCTCAATAAACCAACCTGGAGACTGTTATGCCTACTCTTGAAGAATTTAATGCCTATGTGGCTGCATTGACCCACCATGACTGGTACTTTGACTACAGTGATGACATCCGTGTCTGGCGTGCTGGCAAAACAGCACATACTGCCCTGGAACAGACTGCCAAAAAGCACAACGAATACCAGGAGGCTTTCAATGCCTGGTCAGCACATGTCTACCAAAATATGTCCAGCATCGATCTCAATGATCGGATCCAGGGCATCCGTGGACAGCTTGCAACACCAATGGCGGTCTGAGCCATGAAAGAATTCAAACTGATCGTGGCAGGTGGGCGTGACTTTAACAATTATGAGTTGTTGCGCAGAGCCTTGTTTGCCATAGCCGATGTTGAACTAGCTGACCGGGAAGTAAGTATTGTCAGTGGCATGGCCAGAGGAGCTGATGCTTTAGGTGTTCGCTTTGCACGAGAAAACAACGTGAAGCTACACGAGTTTCCGGCTGACTGGGATCGTCATGGCAAGTGTGCTGGATTCATCCGTAACCATGCCATGGGTGATGTAGCAGACGGTCTGCTGGCTTTCTGGGACGGTCAATCCAAGGGCACCAACGACATGATCCAGTACATGCAATCTAAAAGCAAACTAGTGAACATCGTCAATTACTAAAGGAAGGCGCACAGATGTGCGCTTTCTTTCCCTTTCTTCAACCTTTTCTGGAGTACTTATGTCAACTGAAACCATGCGAGAAATTATCCTCCAGGAGATGAACGAAACTCGCTACAACCGTAAGCATATTGACGTAAAGATACGCACTGCTATTGAGGAAAACCCTACCATGATGGCCAAGGTTGCTCGGGGTATCACCCTGGTACAAACCTACATAGCAGAGACGTATTACGACTCCAAAATGGCACGTATTGCCCAACTTCAAGAAATAGACATCCCAGTCATGGTGATGGACATTTTTGTTGGTATTGCTTACGCACTACGGCCAGAGCTATTTACCAGCGTTTCGGCCCAGCTGGCATCCCGCCTGAAGTTCAGTGATCGCACCGAAGCAATCACGACTGTTGCAGAACTGATGGCAGTGTTGTGCCAGACCGACGCCTTTGACATCACCAAGGAGAACAAAATGGCCAGCTTAATGGTGGTATCCCGGATTCCGCTTGCGGACAGCCTAGTTACCTTCATTGAGAACAGCCAGTTCCTGCCACCCATGGTGTGTGAACCTTTGGAATTAACCCATAACTACAGTAGTGGCTACCTGACCCATAACGACTCACTGTTGTTAGGGTCTGGCAATCACCATGATGGCGACCTCTGCTTGGATGTGCTTAACACCATGAACCGGGTGGCATTGCAGCTCGATACGCAGTTCCTTAGTACTGTGGAAGAGGAACCAACCTTTGAGCTGGATAGCCAGGTGAAGACAGATCAGTGGCAATATTTCAAGAAGCAAAGCTACGCCGTATATTCCCTGATGGCACAACAAGGCAACCGCTTCTTTTTCACTCACAAAGTGGATAAACGGGGCCGGATATACAGCTACGGCTACCACATCAATCCTCAAGGAGCAGCCTTCAAGAAAGCCATGCTGGAGTTTGCCCATGAGGAATACGTTGATGGTGCACCTTGAGTAGGGTTCTGGTGTTCTACGCAGGGCTGCTCTATGGGGAATACACCAAAGACAGCTTTAGAGCCCTTCAGGTTCAATGTGATCTTGAACTCTACAACGGAGGCTATGTTTACCAAGCCGATGAGCGTAAATGGTATCAAATGGATAGCACACCATTCCCTACTGGTGAAGTTCCCAAAGCACTTTTAGCATCTATCTTATTATTAACTTAACCAAGGAAACAATCATGAAGGACTACAGTGGCTGGCAGTGGCTGCTCATTGATGCAGCAAACCAGTATGGCAAGGACAAGCTTTTGTTTGAAGAACGTATCCAGTGGACCGAAGCCAATCTCAATACCCTTGAGACACTGGCTGATCAAGCTGAAACCAAGCCTTTGTACATCAAAGCCGTGATGGCTATTCGGAAAGCCCAACAAGGCTTACCCACCGGTCACATGGTGGGTGTTGATGCCTGCTGTTCGGGTTAACTTTTAGCCCCTTTATTCAGTAATGAATATCGAACACTCCGTGAATTGCTGGGAAATCTGACTGCCGTATGGCAAAAGACAATCAGCAGCCAAGCCTTAGCGGGAACGCTTTGGAAGGTTCAACGACTAGGACATACCGCCCAGACCGGGAGATGAAGTCCATAGGTGGCAAGTGCCACCGAAGTGCGGAGCGCCCTTATTCAGGGCGAAGATATAGTCTCGTCTGCATAGAAATATGCAGCAGAATCTGTAGATCAGATGGTAAAATATGTACTTCAGAACATGAAGGATACCTATGAACCACTATGCCTACTTACTCACGTTTGCCGATGGTAAAAGATACATCGGAGCCAGGTCTACAACGCTTGCGCCAGAGCTAGATACTTGTTATCTGGGCTCAGGCAGAGCTTTGCCAAAGGACAGGCACGACCTACGTGATGTAACCAAAGTCATCTTAGCCACCTTCCTTACCAGGGAAGATCTTATGGAGTACGAAGAGTTCTGCATAAGGATCAACGAATGCACCACGTCACCTGACTGGTTCAATCTGAAGACGACAACACATGATAGGCATGGGTCAGAACCATGGAACAAAGGTACAACCGGACTACAAAGTAGCACTAGAGAAATATTTTCTCGGCGCTATGGCAATGGTTATCGGACACCTGCACAGGTGGCTGGAGCTAAAAGTATGCGTGAGAAGCTGACAGGAATGACCAATCCTGACAAAGCTCATCACGGTACTGACAATTCTGGGTTTAAACCTTGGTACTACATTACCCCTGGTGGTGAGTACATTGAAGTCCATGACAAGACAAAGGGAGAAATGGCAGCTGTTTTTGGTGTTACTCAACGTCAATTAATCAACAGATTCCATTACACCAATGAGCATCGCCCAGCCAGGTACCCAATCCTGCGCGGCTATACCTTTGGAAATCTCCCACGGCCTACAGAATCGGCAGAAGAGTAACGACCTTTTGTGAAGAGTGCGATACAAGTTATGTCAGCCCTTACAGGCTGCATTGCCGGTGCTACAGCAACAGGTCTTGTAGACCCCAATGTCCGGGCTGATGCTTATACCAAGACCACTTCAATCATGGATAGCATCCTCGGTGGTGGGTTGGTGGTGTCAAGGGCAGATGCCAAGCGTTGCCTGATGACCTCCTATTACGGCTCTAAGCTCGTACCCAAGGAAGTCTTCGGTGAAAATACACCTCAGCTCAATGCTTTTTACCAGGCTGCCAAACAGGTCGCTCCAGGGGCCTGGGAGCTGCTACAAGACCTATTGGCGTCTTGGCAACCCTATGCCCTTGTCCACAGCTGGAAGCTGCCAGACGGCTTTGATGCTCGCATCAAAGTCATGACCAAGAAAGAGGTACGAATCGAGATCGACGAGCTTGATCATGCCACCTTCAGCTATGAGTTCTTTGAAAACCAGGGCTCAAGGGCAGGGCTTTCAAACGTGGCAAATTTGACCCACTCGGTCGATGGCTATATTTTGCGATGTATGCACCGGCGCTGCAACTACGATCGTGAAATCGCAGAAGAAGCCAACTACATCATCGAGATGGAGCTGATCCAGCGTAGTCTGGGTGTGACCCGTGACGATTTGTATCTTGATGACAAGGTAGGCTATTACCGCGAACAATATGCCCGCAGTACCTTGGCTGATATTGTCATCCTGCCTTATCTGAATGAAGACACTGTGAAGTGTCTGAGCACAGAGCATATCAAGGCCCTGGCTGGCATCCTTGAAGGGATGCTGCAGTACGAACCCTTTGATCTGGTAACCGTGCATGATGAATTTAAGGCTCACGCTAATAACGTGAACCATGTACGCTACCAGTACAAAGAGATACTGGCTGACATTGCTGACAGCAATGTACTGGATGACCTGTTGAGCCAGATCAACAACAAGCCAGGTACCTTCAACAAATTATCACTCAACCTGGGTGATCTGATCAGGAAGAGTGCTTACGGGCTTTGTTGATCAACATGTGGCCATCCGGCCACTTCGTGAATTGGAAGAATCCTTCCCAACTATGACCACATCCGAAAGGATGCGGTCATTTTTTTTGTCTATTGAATAAGGAGCCAATCGTGGGCTTAGATATGTTTGCCATGGCTGTTCCAGCTGCTGTAGCTGGGAATCAACAAGTGGATATCACGGCTGGGTCTGAAGGCACCCAGGTTATTAAACTCGCTTGCTGGCGTAAGTTCAATCATCTACACGGTTGGATGGAGAAGCTTTACCGAGCTAAAGGAGGCACAGCCAAGTCCTTTAATTGCACAACAGTGCGTCTGGACACTGCAGATCTGGCCGCTCTTGAAGTGGCAATCGGCGATCCAGAAAAGAACTTACCGCCAACAAAAGGTTTCTTTTTTGGCAACGACCAAATGTATCCAGAAGACATTACGTCAACCAAGACATTCATCACCGATGCCCGTAAAGCAATCGTGGATGGTCAAGCGGTCTTGTATGACCGCTGGTGGTAGGCCACGCATAAGCAGCCACCCAAGTCCTGCGGCTGTCCCATGTACAAAGCAGGGAGCAGCCAACGTAAAACTGAAGAACGTGCCACCAAACGCGCCCTAAAACAGGGCAAAAGTGAAACCATTCTGCCTTCATATCGCGGCAGTTATACAAACTAACAACATGAAACCTCAATTAGCCAAAGATGCCATTATTGAAGATGTGCGCTTCCCCTGCTGGGTACAACCTAAGATTGACGGTGTGCGTGCTCTGAACTTCACCGGTCGATTGACAGGTCGTAGCCTGGATGAGTTTGAGGGTTTCGGCATCTCCGACTACTTCAGCAAACCCGAGTTTGTAGGTCTGGATGGCGAAATGATTTTAGGCAATGATCCCAAGTCTACCGAGCGTCTGTGCTCTATGACTACGGGTGCCATGGGACGTTTCAAGGATGTCACCGAGATGCCTGACCTGCACTGGTGGGTGTTTGATGACTTGGTGCAACCAAGCCTTGCTTACTATGATCGTTACAGCATTTTGGCTGCGCGTGTTCTACAGCTGAATCATCCACGCATTCATCTGGTGCCCCACCAGACTTGCTACACCATGGCTGACTTGGCATGGTGGACTGCTCACTGGGCTTCTGCTGGCTTTGAAGGCACCATCATCCGCAACCCAGATGCACCCCATAAGGAGGGCAGGGCGACTAAGAAAGGACAAGAACTCTGGCGTGTTAAGCCCTGGAGCGATGCCGAGATCCTGGTCACTGGGATCACCGAGGGCAACCAGAATGCCAATGAAGCCAAAAAGAACAGTCTAGGTCGCACGGAGCGTAGCTCAAGTGCGGCCGGGATGTTGCCCAATGGGCAAGTTGGTTCAATCCAAGGAACCATGCTGGCTGACTTCCATGACCCATTGACCGGCAAGCTCATGTTTGCTAAAGGTTTACCCTGCACTGTGGGTAGTGGTGAGATGACAGTCCCTGAAGCTCTCTACTACTTCCAGAACCCTGGTGAAATTGTAGGCCACATCGTCAAGTTCCAACACATGACCCATGGCGTCAAAGACCAACCCCGATTCCCTAGCTATATAAGCCACCGACTTCCACAGGATATTTCATGAACCAATAAATCAAAGTACTCAATCACGGACTTGTCCGTCTCGTCGAATCAATGGGCAGTGACTTGTCCATAGTTAGAAGCGCCAGGGTTTCATACGATGCTGAATGGCGAGCTGGTGAGGATGAAGGCAAAGATGCCAAGCTGATTAACTACCTGGTAAAGAATTACCACACCAGTCCACTGGAATGTGTGCAGTTCACCTTTGAGGTGAAAGCGCCAATCTTCGTGCTCCGTCAGTGGCATCGGCATCGCACATGGTCTTTTAATGAGGTATCTGCCCGCTATAGCGAGCTACCAGAAGAGTTCTACATTCCAGAAGTAAGCCAGATTACCACGCAGAGCCTAGACAACAAGCAGATGCGGACTGACACGGAGCATCCACTGGCTCCGTACCTTCAAGACACCATTTCCGGTCAATGCGCCAATGCGTTTTACGCGTATAAAGAGTTGATTCGTGCGGGCTGCCCCCGTGAGTTGGCCCGAGGTGTGCTACCGGTGAACACGTTCTCTCATATGTTCGCCACGGTCGATCTTCATAACCTTGCCCACTTTCTCCGCCTACGCCTTCACAACCACAGCCAGTATGAAATCAGGGTTTACGCCCAAGCCATGCTGAAGTTGATCGAACCCATTGTTCCGGTGGCTGTGGCTGCACTTAAAAAGCATGTGTTGATATGAAGGAAGACATCCCATTTCAATTCTGGTTGGCCAGGTGGTTTGGGCATAAGGTTGTACAGACCTCTAAGGATGGTATGTTGACTGGTTATGAGTGGCGAGGCCATCTGTTTGTCACGGAGTGCATACCAGTAAGTGTTTCTCCGCCCTTGCCGAGAACTTTTGAGTAGTTCTCCCGGACTTCTCCGTTTTCCACAACCGATAAGCTAACTTTTTCAAAAGACGAAAAATGGCTATACGGTGCCGATACCCTAACCAAAGCTACCAATGCGCAAATTTAATCACATCCCCTGGACCCTGCTGTTGCCTACAGTGGCCGGCATGAGTCTCTTGGCAGCCATGCTTGGTCTGCTGTCCATTCTCTTCCCAAGGTTGTCCAAATGAACGAGCCCATCAAGTCCGGCGACACCTGCCTAGTCATCGGTGGCTTAGGTCGTGGCAAGAGCCCCAATATGGGCCAAGAGGTCAAGGTGGTGTTTCTGCAAGGGGAACACAGCCAGCATGGCCGTATCTGGCGCTGCAGCGGTCCTAATGTGAAACAACTCACAGATGCTGGTGCCTACCAGATTACTGGCTGGGCTGATTTTGCTGCGAGCTGGCTCCAAAAGACCAAGCCAGACAGTCTTGACAAGAGCGAATTCAAAGAGCATGTCTTGAATAGTGAGGACTGACATGAGCTATGGACCATGCATCAACGGCAAACAGATGCCGATCACGCTCTGGAAAGGCTCATGGGCACAGCAGCAGGAAAAACGTGGGCTGGCGCCCAAGCCTGCACCGCTGGTTCACAACCTGCAGTGGCCCTTGGGATTTACCCCAGCTACTACTCCACCCAAAGTAACTGGAGGGTGGTTATGAGCCTTCATGCGGTGTTCCTCCGCTTTGCCCCTGTGGCCCTCCGGGTTGCCAAACTTATCGTAGTCGTTGCACCCCATGTATTAGCGGCTTACCAATATCGACAAAAAACCAAGCTCCCAGTGAATAGAAAGCAAATCAAATGAAAGTCAAATGTTTTGATGCACTGTCCAAAGACCACATCTGTTTGGCCTACAGCCATAAAACCATGAATATAAAAGAGCTGGCCGAGCACTTTAAAACATCTGCCCGCACCATCGGTCGGGTACTTGAAGAACGCGGTCTGGCCACACCGGTGCCCCGACTCAAAGGTGAGGCCTATCAGGTCATGCAATACCTCAGAGAACATGGGCTTGATCTCGTTGGCCTCAAAGCAGCTATGTCAGTACCAGCCCTAACACAGAACAACATTCAAATTTACCTGAACCAGTGTTCTAAGCAAGACCTGGCTTCCTATTTTTATACCAGCGGTTTAGTCAAACTAGCTGAAATTGCTCAACAAGCTCAAGCCAATGCCTCTCAACAGCAACCCTTCAAGTACTAAGCCAGAACATCTAACACTATTCCCTACCATGGGTAGCGTGCAGGATGTCATCGATTATGCTGAATCCAAGCTCCCCATCAACACCAAAAATGATGTCGTCACCTTGCTTGGGACATACCACAACACCCTACTGAAAGCAATGAATGCCACCACCAGAACTAATCAACGCTATTGATGCTGTGCTTCCTGTGCTAGCTTCTGCCATCGTGGAATGGCAGCAAGAAAACTCACCAGAAACGCTGAAAAAACGTGTCAAAGATATGTTGGATGCCAACAGCAAAACAGCCACCTTGAAGCTACTTGGCTTTGACTGCCGATACGATAACGGCTGGGAGCTTGATCACTGTAACGGACGCAGCGGCAATTCCACGGCTGGTGACTTCTTTAAAAATGTCCAAGCCACTGCAATCAAAGAGTGGCTAGCAGATATTGGGATGCCAGTGCTTACCCCCACTGAGAAAGCACGGCTCACTAAGTCATTTCACTACGAATACCTTAATTATATGCAAGGAGAAATTCGAGAAATGGCAAGGAACGCCGCAGATACCCACTTGAAAGAGCTAGTCGATGCACTAGTGCTACCAGTTAAGGTAGACAGTCACATAAAAGCGATGTGCCTCATCAACCCAACACCACTACCTAAGGAATAACCATGCAAGTTCTGCCCACAACTGGCACTGCGACCCAAGTCAAAATCAGCCAAGCCATCTCGATGATCACTAAGTACATCAAGGCGGGTCTTGTTCCCATGCTCAGAGGCAGTCCAGGCATGGGCAAGTCATCTATCGTTCATCAGATCGCTGCTGAGTACAACCTCAAGGTCATTGACCTGCGGCTAAGTCAGTGTGACCCTACAGATTTAATGGGATTTCCAAACATCAAAGGAAACAAAGCTGGTTATGTTCCCATGGAGACGTTTCCGATCGAGGGCGATACCATTCCTGAAGATTACTCTGGCTGGCTACTGTTCCTGGATGAGTTTAATGGTGCTTCCATCGCTGTTCAGGCTGCCGCTTACAAGTTGGTGCTGGATCGCATGGTGGGTATTTACCACCTGCACAAAAATGTAGGCATTGTTTGTGCTGGCAACCTGGAAACAGACAACGCAATTGTGAATCCTATGAGCACAGCCATGCAGTCACGCCTTGTTCACATGGAGCTTGTCTCTGATGTCACGGAATTCACCGACTGGTGCGCAGCAAATAATATTGACCACCGAATTAGTGACTATGCCAAGTTCAAACCGGGCAATGTATACGCTTTCAGTCCAGATCACACTGACCACACCTACGCCTGTGGGCGGACTTGGGAATTTGCTAATCGAGTTCTCAAGGCCACTACCGATGATGATCCTGACCGCCTTCCCATGCTGGCCGGCACCATCTCCGAAGGAGTGGCCAGAGAGTTCATTGGCTTCTGCAAGATCTACCAGGACTTGCCCAAGCCAGCCCAGATTGCCATGTCACCGGAAACTCTCAAGATTCCTGATGAGCCCAGTATTCTATTTGCACTCACGGGTTCCATTGCTCACAACGCGGACAAGGATACCTTTAGCCAAGTCATGAAATACGTTAATCGGATGCCCCCCGAATTCCAGGTGGTCACCTTGCGTGAAACTGTGCGCAGGAACAAATCCCTGATGGGCCATCCTGCTGTGCAGAAGTGGGTCGCGGAATCTGCTGCGAACCTCTTTTGATGATTACGGGGGAAAGTGGAAGCTGACAGTATGTATCTCGTCCGTACAAAACAGCAGTGAAACGATTACCCCGACCTAGCAGCGGTAATACACGATCCACCAGTGTGAGCTGAGTACCCTCAGACGGTATAGGCAAGCAACAGCACAAGAACATTCGTGTGACAGGCTGGAGAGACAGCCACTATTAACCAAGCCACTTAATCAGTGGCTTTTCTTTTGAAAGAAGCAAATGGAAACTACCATTGTGACACGCCCCATTAATTCTCCAAATGATACTGGGAGGGTTGGTTTACTCAACCCTAATTTCAAGTATGTCAGTGCTGCAAATACAGATATTCGCAAAACATTTGAACGAATCAAGCAGGAGCAAACCAATGAGCGACGTAACCACAGTTACGCTGACCGTACTCAGTAGTCAAGCGAAGGCAGCTAAAGCATTCGCCAAGTACAGCCCCGAGGAGGAATACTTAGAAGATTCTCTTACCTATTTTATTTTCTACGAGGTGAATGCTGGCGATTTACCTTTCCTATCGAAATTGGAAACTGCCGGTATTGCCTTTGACAGCAACTGGAGTCATGGAGATAACTACGGGCCAGGATGCAAAAGTTGTCGGTTTACCTCTACAGGTGACATTATTATTAAGACCGTTTATGACGGTGATAGTGCTGTTCCGCTAGACGCCCTTCTGCCTATTCTCCAAGACCATGCTGCATTAATCAAGTGTATTAGGCTGTGCCAAAAACATGTTGCTGTATTACCTTGGGACGACCAAGAGAAATATGGCAAGGTTTACCTTGCTACTAAGTTAATCAATCCAAGTTAATAACAGACACGTCCCGCGTCGTGTGATATTGGGGCCATAGGGCTCCTTTTTTATTTAAGGAACCCTATGACAACCGTTATTAATAACGACCATATTATGGCGTTGAGTAAAGCCAAGATTCAATTAATGGCCAAGGCCGATTCTGCATTTTTTACAACAATATGCTTCTCCTTGCGTCACAGTTTTGATGACACAGTGTCTACTGCCTGCACCAATGGCAAATATATTAAGTTTGGTACCAAATTCTTTATGGACTTAGATTCTGAGGAGCGGGTATTCCTGTTATTGCATGAGACGATGCACTGTGCCTATTTGCACATGGTTCGTAGGATTCCCGGCGCCTGTCCAGATCGCTGGAATATCGCCGCAGATCATGTTATTAATCTGCAACTAATTGATCGCGGCTACAAAATGCCTAAAAATGGCTATGCCGACCCACAATACAAAGGCTTGTCAGTAGAAGAGGTCTACGCTTTACTCCCCAATAATCCTGGCAAACCCAATATGCAAGATTTGGTTCCGGGTGATGGTGACCCCGAGGAAATGCAACGCACGATGCAGGACATTCTGGTGCAAGCTTCAATCCAGTCCAAAATATCTCAGGACAAGCCAGGCACTATTCCCGGTGAAATCGAGATATTTCTAAGCCGGTTGCTTAAACCTAAGCTGCCATGGAACCGGATATTGCAAAAGTATCTCCAGGCCTTTGCCAAGAACGACTATACCTGGCGCAAACCCAATCGCCGGTATTTTCCAAAGCACCACTTGCCGAGTATGTACAGCGAGAACCTGATGAATATCGCAGTAGCAGTAGATACCTCTGGTTCCGTCAGTGATGCTGATTTCCTGCGCTTCGTCTCAGAGATGCATTCGATATTGCGAATGATGAAGCCGGAGAAACTAACGCTGATTCAATTTGATACTGAAATCAAATCAGTAAATGATATTGGAAGCATTCAAGAGCTAATGAATGTGAAATTCACCGGCCGTGGGGGCACATTAATTAATCCGGTGCTGGACTGGGCCAATGTCAATAAACCCCAATTGCTATTGGTATTCAGTGATGGTGGCTTTTATTTTTATTCTACTGAAAGCAAAACAAACACGGTCTGGTTAATTCATGATAGTCCGGCATTTGTTGCACCATTTGGTAAAGTTATTCACTATTCAATGAAAGGATAAACATGACCTACGAAGAAGCACTTAAAAAAGTGCAAGCAACCAAAGAAAATTACATGACCTTTGAGCTGTCCTATGACAAGAAAATCATTCTCCCCTATAAGGATGGGATTGCTTTTCTTGTGGCATTAAGTAAGGCTGAACAATTAAAAGAACCCTATGGTGGGGAACAACATCGTATTACAGAATTCAATAGGGATACTATTTCAGCCAGGCTGCTATCCCATGACGAATACATCCGCATTAAAATTGCTGCCTTACTTGGAGTTAAACCTGAAGAGGTTAATCCCGAAGTTTTGGTGGCCTAACTAGTAAAACAAATGAACACTGCACTTGCACAACCTGAATTCACTCTGACTGTTGACCAACAGGGGGCTATGGACGCTTTGTACCAATTCCTGTGTGATCCGATCGAAACAGTCTTTGTGCTGTCGGGTTACTCTGGTTGCGGTAAATCCACCCTGGTTCGTACCCTACTCGATTGCTTACCTGGTTTCATGAAGACCGCCCGATTGATCGATCCAAACCAGCGTGAATATGCGGTGGAACTCACTGCCACGACCAACAAAGCGGCTGAGAACCTAGCTACCATCACTGGCATGGAAGCAGGCACCATTCACTCGTTCTTGGGCTTGCGGGTACAGACCGACTACAAAACCAATGTCACCACACTAATTTCGAAAAATCAAGAGGTCAAGGAAGGCTACCTGTTGATCATTGACGAAGCTAGTTACATTGACAGTCAGCTTCTGAAGTACATCTTCAGCAAAACCAAAAACTGCAAGATTGTCTTCGTTGGGGATCCAGCACAACTAACTCCTGTAAAGTCTTCTGGCACACCGGTATTTGATGCCAAGTTCTCTGGTGCAGCTTTAACGCAGGTGGTACGACAAGCAGAGGGTAACCCAATTGTGGACCTGTCTACCAAGTTCCGCCACACCGTCAATACCGGAAATTTCTTCAGCTTCAAGCCTGATGGCCACCACATCCAGTACCTGGATCGTGATGCCTTCAACACAGCGATTGAAGTGGAGTTTGCTAGACCTGACTGGCGTTACCAGGATTCCAAAATATTGGCCTGGACCAATAAGTGTGTAATTGGTTTTAATCACTTCGTGCGTAACTATGTGAAGGGTGACCCACAATTCGCAGTAGATGACTACGCGGTGTGCAACTCTTTTCTACAGCTCGGCCGACAGTCCATCAAGACTGACCAACTGGTTCAAATCACTGGCATCTCAGAAGAGATTGAACGGCTGGGTGTACTGGGCAATGCCTTTACCATGAATCATTCCATGCAGGCCTTTATGCCCAAGACCTTGGACTCCAAGAATGCTCGCATTCGTAAAGCCAAAGCGGAGAACGAAGTGCATCTGATTGCTCAGATCGAGTCGGAATGGGTTGACCTCCGTGCAGCTTACGCGAGTACCATTAATAAATCGCAAGGGAGTACATATGGAAAAGTATTTATTGACCTTGACGATGTGCGACGCTGCAATAGCGGGGAACAAGTTGCCAGGATGTTATACGTTGCCGTTTCTAGAGCAAGAGATAACGTGTACTTCACAGGTGACCTGATTTAATAAAAGTGATTTATGGCTAAACTTTTTGATGCTGTCGGGCATCTTTATGGGCGTTTGACCGTATTAAAGAGTCTGGGAGTTCGTGGCAGAAAACAGTTTGTTTTGACACAGTGCTCCTGTGGAAACTTATTTGAATCCGCAATAAGCAATATACGGTCAGGAAACACCCTTAGTTGTGGATGTCTGCGTAAAGAAGTTACATCAGCAAGGGTAACTACCCATGGTTATAGAAACACTCGTCTATACCGTGTATACACAGCTATGGTGCAAAGATGTACTAACCCTAACAACAGGTCTTATCCCCGCTATGGTGGTAGAGGCGTAACTATTTGCTCTCAATGGGCAGTGGATATTGAAAGCTTTTTGGCATGGGCAGTCAGCTCAGGTTACTCAGATGAGTTAGAGCTTGATCGAGAAAATGTAAACAAAGGCTACTCTCCAGAAAACTGTAGATGGGCTACTCCAACTACCCAGTCTAGAAATCGGCGTACACAGAAGCACAGCTCTATATATACAGGAGTGCATTTTCGCAGCGCGAAAAATAAGTGGGTGTCTGCAATCACGGTAAATAAAAAGCGCATCACCATAGGCAGTTTTGACACAGAAGAGGCAGCATGGAAAGCACGCTGTTCATATATCGACGCCAACAACTTGCAAGATTTTCAAACAAACAGGCACCCATAAAAAGGGGCCTACTTACTAGGCTTCAACATGGCAGAGCAATTGCAACACGATCCCCGAACCAAACAGCAGATCAAAGATGTTCTTTACACCCATTTGTATCAGCCAATTGAAAAGCAATTTAAACAGCGACTCAATAAGTTGATCATTAAGAATACGATATTGAGTGGAGCTTCGCATCAGTCCTTTATGTACAGAAACGTGTTGTACAGCTGTGATACCACACCTTTGCCACGCAAGATAAACCGGCTGGTGATTCAACTCCAACCGGCGATGAACGAATACCTCAAGGAAGTCAAGCTGCTCAACGAAAAAGAGCTACCTTTCGTTCTAGGATTCATCAATCAGGTGCTTAATTCCTCCAACGAACTGCATGACTACCTGCGCTTACTTCCGCAGGCTGTTCACCACCCGTTGCAGGCCTTAATCAATACTTGTCCCTGTCGTGGCAAATGCCTCTCTGACGAAACCATCACCCTACTCTGTGACAAGAACCAAGCTTCTATCAATCTGATGAAGTCTCGCATGGTCACTAACCTGCTCATTTAAGGAAATCAATGCGTCACCACTTGTTCAGCGAACAATCTACTGTGTGCCCTATTGCCCTCCTCGTTAAGCGTACTAGCTTCAACAAACAAGACTTAATTACCAACTATGTCAATCCCTTGGCTCAGCTCGGCATTCAGGCCAATGAAGTGATCGCTTTCACCTTGAGTTACAACGAGGTGGGCAAGGCTCCAGCTGTGTTCATCAAAGAGTATTTGAATAAGCTTTTGCCGGCACTAGATTCCCTGGGTGTGCAGCACCTATACGTAGCCGATTCCAGCTACTTTAAGGTGCTGGCCGGTCAGATCAAAGCTGATCTACATTTCGGATACATCTTTCCTTGCAAAGTCAAAGGCTTTGAGCACATGAACGTGGTGTTGGGTCTGAACCATCAGGCACTGATCTTCAACCCCTCTTTGGGCGCCAAGCTTGATCTGAGCTTAAAAACTTTGGCTTCAGGGTGTAAAGGAAGTTATACAGCGTTAGGCACGGGAATCGTCCACTCGGCACAGTACCCAGAAGGTACTCAGGCCATTGCTGCAGCGCTTGAATCGCTACACCAGTATCCACGCCTCAGTTGTGATATTGAGGCCTTCTCGCTGCGTTTTAACGAAGCAGGGATCGGCACCATTGCTTTTGCCTGGGATCAGCACAATGGGGTTGCTTTTGCCTGTGACTACAAGCCAATCCTATGTCAAGCGGATATTGACCAGGCACCTGATGACTGCAAGGCTCTATGTGGGTATTTCAGAATTAATCAGGAAGTGCGTGCTCTTCTAGTCAAGTTCTTCACAGAGTACCAAGGAGAGTTGACCTGGCACCAAGCACCTTATGACTTAAAAGCCATTATCTGTGCTCTGTGGATGGAGGACTTGCTGGACACTAAAGGTCTGCTGGCTGGGCTTGACATCATGACCCGATCGTTTCATGACACCAAGATCATTGCCTACCTGGCTCTGAACTCGACTGCTGGAAATGCACTAAGCCTCAAAGCCCTGGCTCAGGAATTCGCGGGCAACTGGGCGGTAGAGGTTAAGGACATCCGCAAGGTGCCACTGGACAAATTACTCCAGTACAACTTGGTCGATGCCCTGGCCACCAACTACGTCAAGGACAAGTATTACCCGGTGATGGTGGCAGATCAGCAAGAAGAGCTTTACCACTCTCTTATGTTGCCCAGCCTCAAGCTGATCATCCAGATTGAGCTGACCGGGATGCCGCTGAACGCCGCTAAAGTACAAGAGGTCAAAGGCAAGCTGGAAGCGATCCAGAAGAGTCATTTCGATGTGATTCAAAACAACGGCGTGATCAAAACCCTAGAACTGCTTTTGCAAACCAGTGCTATGGAAGCAGCCAATGCCAAGCTAAAGGTTAAGCAGCATCCCTTGAGTAAGTTCAGTGATGTGTGCTTCAACCCGAACTCCGGGCCACAGTTGCAGCGGTTGCTATATGAGCAGATGGATTTGCCAGTCATCGACATTACGGACACCAAGCAACCTGCCACCGGTGCTGAAACCATCGAGAAGCTAATCAACCACACTGATGTGCCCTCTTACAAAGAGCTGCTCGGTGCGCTGATCGGTCATGGCAAGGCTGCCAAAATATTGTCTACATTCATCCCTGCTTTTGAAAAAGCTATTCTCAAGAGTGATGGGACAGTATGGCTTCATGGCAGCTTTAACCTGGGTGGCACAGTCTCCGGTCGGCTAAGTTCGAGCGAACCAAACCTGCAGAACATCCCTGCCAAATCAGTGTATGCCAAGCTAATCAAGGAATGCTTTGAAGGCCCTAAAGGTTGGCTGTTTTGTGGCGCGGACTTCAATTCACTGGAGGACATGATCTCGGCATTGACAACCAAAGACCCGAACAAACTGAAAGTCTATGCAGGCTCCAAACAGTTTGATGTGACGGTTAATGGCGTTACCCATCGAATCCGTGAGGAAGATGTAGTAAATTATGATGGTCAAGAACTCAACGGAGTGGAACTATATGAAAAGCTACAAGGTAGCAAACCACGAGATGTACGCTATTTTTGAAAATGGCGAAGTGCATTCTGGAAAACTTGATGTTGTACTCACTCAACGAACCAACCCCAATGGCTATCAAATAGTCACTCTAGATGGGAAGCAACTGTCTATTCATAGACTGGTTGCTTCCCATTTCATCCCAAACCCATACCAGTACCCCCAGGTAAATCACAAAGACGGCAGCAAAGCCAACAATCATGTGAGCAATCTTGAGTGGTGTTCTGCGGAATTCAATGCACAACACGCTTTAGAAACAGGCTTGCGTAAAGGATTTGTTCACGTTGATATACGCAGGGTATTGCTTGAGAGGGTATTGAATGGGGAAACCGTTATGGACATTGTTGGGAAAGTTAATAACCACCCAAATACACTGAACAGAATGCTTCGCACCCAAGCTGAGAAAGACGGAAGAAAAGAAGAGTGGGTAACTGAAGCTCAACGCAAAAGAAAACTCACTGCACTGAAAAACCTGGAAGGTGTAAATGTTAGATATTAATTCCACAGATGTGGTCAGCATTCAACAATTAGAAAACACCGATGGCTATGACGGCCATGCTCTGCGGGCAGTAGTTTACTTCCGTGACCAGTTGCCTGGCATTGACGTGAATGATCCGAAGGCCGTGAACCAATTGAAAAAGAACAATCATCCGTTGCGCCAGGATTCCAAGGCTCCAACCTTTGCTTTGACTTACCAGGGCACCTGGCACACCCTGGTGAATAACCTGGGCTGGCCGGAGGACAAAGCCAAAGCTATCGAGAAGGGCTACCACGAACTGTACGTGGTGTCTGATGAGTACGTGCAAAAGCGTCTTCAACAGGCATCCAAGGATGGCTATGTCGATGTGGCATTCGGTCTTCGAGTTCGCACACCATTACTGTCACAGGTGATGTTCAACGGACCTAAGATGCCTTATGAAGCAGCTGCTGAAGGACGCACAGCCGGTAACGCATTGGGCCAGTCATACGGTTTATTGAACAACCGTGCTGCAGTGGACTTTATGCGCAAGGTTTGGGCGTCCAAGTACCGCTATGACATCCTGCCGGTAGGACTCATTCACGACGCTATTTATTGTCTCGTTAAAGATGAAGTTGACATTGTGGCCTGGGCTAACCGTGAACTAATCCTCTCTATGCAATGGCAAGAACTACCCGAGATCCAACACCCCACTGTGAAGTTAGGCGCTGCTCTAGATATCTTCTGGCCCAACTGGTCAAAGGCTACCACCATACCTAATGGTGCTGACAACGAAACCCTTATCAACATTTGCAACGCCACCAAGGAAAAACTCCTGAAGGCAGTATAAAGGAAACCAATGAAGAAGCTATTTGCCTACTTAAATGGAATGCTTGAATTCCGCAGCAGCTACACGACCAACTACAAAGACTACGCCCTGATATGCGCCTACGACGAAGGTCGTGACATGGCGCACTGGCTTACATTTCGGAAGTACGAAAGTGAAAACTAGCTATACCGAAGACGAACTACGCCAGTTCAACAATCTAAGGGTTCAAGGTTGCGCAGTCTGTACGTTCTTACCTTCAGAGCTTGGCTCAATGTCAGCAGACAACGCTGAGCAGATTATGTGTTCAGCGGTTAATGACCAAGTGGAAGTGCCCGACCCAGAGCAAGACGGCTACGATGGCTCTGAAGACCACAACACGGAAGATCGCAACCCAAACCGCAACGGAGATTCCAGGTGAAAATCAAAACGAGTGAACTGACCGGCACGGCGCTCGACCGGGCCGTGGCAACAATTGAAAACATTGGGTGTTTTCCACCACGAATGCATAGTGGCAAGGTTGTTCCCACAGACAATAGTGCAGACTGCTATTCCCCCTCAACTGACTGGGCCCAAGGTGGCCCAATCATCGAAAGGGAACACATAACGGTTGTGTTCCGGAACTCTGTATGGGTGAGTGCTGCGTGGTCAGCACGCATCAGTCAAGATGACAAAACGGAGTACGGTCCAACACCCTTGATTGCAGCCATGCGCTGTCTTGTTGCCGCAAAACTGGGCGATGAAATTGACGTGCCGGGAGAGCTGACATGAAATCTCGTCCCGTTACTCGCATGGGCTGGCATACCCACTATGCCAGGCTCTACAACAAGACCGGCCGCAACAGCGCGCAACACCTGGCGTGCTGGTTCTTGTTGCTCCACTTGGCATTCGATAAGTAACCCCCCACCAGCCTAACAACCTCAAGCCCACTTTGGTGGGCTTTTCTTTTGGAGAAACCAAATGACAGAAGAACAACAGCTTGAAGACGCTCTGATCTTTCAGATGGCCGAGTATTACTATGCTGAGTGACACCTTCCTGGCCTCAAATGAGATACATGGCTTGACCAATAGGGTCAAGAAACACGCCCAAGCCAAAGTGCTCAACTCGATGGGTATTGAACATAAGATTCGCCCGGATGGCAGCATTGCTATCCTGAGGGCACACATCATCAAGGTCTTTGATGGCAATCCGGATCCTGTCAAGAAAGCCCCCAAGACTGCCAGTCCCAACTGGGGTGCCATCTAAAATAGCGCTCCCTAATGTATCGGAGATTGAAATGAACAAGCAACAGTTAGAGTCAATCGCAAAGACCACACTAGGTAAAGTCGTGCCGTTGAACCAAGTACTTACGGGTTTTCGTTACGTCAAGCAGGCGTTTGATCACCGTAAGAGTAGCCGCTTAATGTCGGCTGCTGGTGAGATATTCATTAGTATTGATGGGCGTTCATTCTGTGGTAGGCCAAAGCACCTCGCATTGGTGGCTATGCCTGTTGATCAGAATGGCGCCTGTACAGCGTTCGGTATGGGCATTGCAGACGCCCGAGCGTCCACGGCTTATAGAATCATTGCCTGGTCTGAGAACGTGTCACTTGTTATGGTCAATGACCCCCACCAGGTGGCGGATCAGTGGTTGTGCTTTGTTCCCACTGATGAGGTAGACAAAGCAATCAAAACAGCGGAAGCTGCTGCGAAATACCCAGGTTGAAAAGAGCACTATGGCCAAGCCACGAAGCAAAGAGAACCTGGGTCTGCCGCTACGGTGGCAACTGACCCATGGAGCTTATTACTACAGAGTCCCTCCGGGACTTGAGGCCCTTTGGGACAACAAAAAGATGTTTCGCCTGGGCACCAAACTCAACGAAGCATCCCAGGTCTGGACTGCTCGCATGGCTCAGGTTGCTGGCCCCATCGATGTCAGAAACATCGGAGATCTACTAGACCGTTATGCCCGCGATGTCATCCCGACCAAGGCACCAGCCAGTCAAACTAGTAACCGAAATCAGCTTCCTAAGCTGCGTGAAGTCTTTGGTTCTATGCCACTGCTGCCTTTTAAACCACAGTTGATCTACCAATACGTCGACCAGCGCAGCAGGAAGAAAACAGATCCCATCACCGGCAAGGTGACTGGGGGCAAGATCGCTGCTCATCGGGAAATAGAAGTCCTGTCTCACGCTTACACCAAGGCTGTGGAGTGGGGCTACATCGACAGGCATCCTTTTAAAAACGAAGTTCGTCTGGAAGGTGAGCGCTCAAGGGAGCGCTATGTGGAAGACTGGGAAGTTGTGGAAGCACTGAAACTGCCAGCCTTGAGGCTATCGGGCTCGGTTCTCATGATCCAGGCTTATCTGCGTATCAAACTACTCACTGGGATGGCTCAGGGTGACTTGTTACGATTGCAGCCCGAGCTGCACATCAAGGAAGACGGCATCCACAACCAACGCCACAAGACTGCAGGATCAACTGGCAAGCGCACCATTTACGAATGGAGCCCTGAGCTACGTGCAGCGGTTGATATGGCACTGAAGGCCCGTCCAAGCGCTTCTGCACACCTGTTCTGCAACCGTGACGGTAAGGGTTACATCAATGAGGCTAGTGGCCGTGCTCCAGGATGGAAATCCATGTGGCAACGGTACATGGCAAGAGTTATTGAAGAAACCAATGTCAAACAACACTTCACTGAGCACGATCTTCGTGCCAAGGTGGCCAGTGATGCTGACTCCTTGGAACATGCCCGATCATTGTTGGCTCATGCAGACAGCAGGACCACCGACCGGATTTATAGACGAAAAGCAGAACGGGTTGCACCACTTCGGTAGGCGTAACATGCACACCCACTCACAAAGGAATCCAATGAAATTTACCGGTATCGCCAGTTTGGCAACCTTATTTTTGGTAGGCTGTGCTACGCCTACTTCACAAAGCGACATCGACCGTTACGCAAAAACGTACTATCACTGCCATATATGCGCAGCAGCTGGCATGCTTGACCAGGAAACTGCTGCAAAAGGGATGGCCTTCATATCTAGCAATGTTTACAGAGAAGACACCCCACGACTTCAAGAGAGTGCCCAGAGATACGCAGCGATGGGCGTCAAAGCAGATCAAAAGAATTGCGATGATCTTCGCTTGCATATTCTGGAAGCAGTGGCCGCAAAAAGCATGAAACCTGTGGCCCCAACACAGGCCTATCAGGCTACTTACACTAACTGCAATACATACTTTGGGCAGACCTTTTGCACCACGTATTAATTCATTGAAATTTGTATCATTGCCAAAAACCAGTTATATATAAATCAACGACTTACGAACGTCACCTGCATCCCGCTATGATACAGGTCACTTTCTTGAAACCCGCATGGATACTGGGTTTCTAGCCCTCGGGTCAATTGGCTACGAACCAAGGGGTCGTGGGTTCAATTCCTGCCAGCCGCACCATAAATCGTAATGAAATCAAGGGCTTAGAGAGAAATCTCTAAGCCTTTTTTTTTGGTTTGTATCACAAGCGCTCGATTGCATCATAGAGCCCGCCCACTTCGCCCTTGCAGGGCTACGTGGAGCGGGCTTTTCTTTTATGAAACATCATGTCCAATACCAAACCAGCAAACGCTTTCAGCCCTAACTACATCAGTGAGATCGTTCCCTTCCGCCCAGCACTTTATAAGCGACCCGTGCCGGTACAACCGCTTTACAACCTAACTGACAACATTGCCCCCAATGAAAAAGGCAAACGTGCCAGGCTATTGAAAACAAACATTTGACTCATTTGTGCCTTCCCAATCCCTTTGAAATTGATTCGACTAAGGCCGGGGAAAGAACTGTACTATCCCAACCCCTATTGAACTCACTGGAGAATTGACATGGCTACCTATTTGGAATTGAAAGCGCAGGCAGAAAAATTGCTGTACGAGGCCGAGATTGCACGGCAAAGTGAGATCACTGAAGTCATTGCAGACATCAAAATGAAGCTGTCCCTTTACGGACTGACCGTGCAAGATCTCGGCCTGGGAGATATTCCAAGTAAACGCCATAACGCAAGCAGCCAGATGAAATACCGTGGCCCTAATGGCCAGGAATGGGGTGGTGGCCGTGGTCGTAAACCCGATTGGGTCTTGGCCGCTTTGAAAGAAGACAAGAAACTAGAAGAGTTTGCCATTTAACAATAACACAACAGAGAAATCAAAATGTTTACTTTTGTAGCTGGATGGATGTGGGGGCGCAACGCCAGAGTTACAGCGTATTCTTTGGCAAAGGAGCAAGCATGACCACAGGTAACAATTACGTTTTATCCATTGCGTATCTGGCGGGAACACACGACGCGCAAGAAGAGCTAGAGCGGCTTCGCGCCGAACGCCGCACAGACGAAATTTTGCTTGAAGCCGCGCAAGCCTCTGCTGCGCGTGCATGGAAAAAGTGCGAGTCGCTAAAAGCAGAGTTAGATGAATCTGCGCGTCTGCACGGCAAAGGTGCGAGCCGTGAGGCAGCGCTACTCGGAAAACTCGATAGGGTAGCGCGTGAACTTGCGTATATAGAGAGCATCAGCAATGGACAAGTACAGCGGGTAGCGCATCAAGCTCTGGAAAATTTGGCAGATCAATCAGCCTCCATAGGGGATCAAGCATGAATTACGTTAAGGCAATGAAACAAGCGCTCACGGCGCTTGAGAACTCGGTGGACTTGGTAATAAACGAGTACACAGAGGCTGTTAATCTGTATGGGAAATACCCAACGCGTGTAAAGCGTATTGAAGGTTTAGCCGATCTGCTTAATGATCACAAAGAAGCTATCGATACCCTGCGCCAAGCCATCGAGCAGGCTGAGCAAGAGCACAATTTAATTCCCTCGAATCCGGGGGAATTAGAAAGAGCTATTGCAGAGCGTGATGCACTCAAGGCAGAGCTTGGCGATCTACCAAAGACGCAAGCTAAATTGCTGCACGAGAACAAGATACGGCAGAATGAGATCGACAAGCTCAAAGCTGCTGCGGCTCTGGCATTAAAGGAGTTGATAACGGCAAATAGCGTGAGCGACATGGTTGGTGAGTTTGATCACGCCATATACCGACTGAAAGAGGCGCTATGAAGCCTTTGGTGATTTGGTTAATAAGACATAAATTTTTATGGTTGCTAAAGATAGTGGCGTATATAGGTTACCCACGTTATCTACTGTTTTACTGTGATTGCGCATGGGTAGATATGCAATCAGATATTAGAGCCATTGAAGCCTATAGCAAAGGAGAAAATTGTGACCCATAAACTCACGCACAACCGTGCCGCTGTAGTTGCACCGGCTATCAAGTGGATGCCCATCGATGAGCACACACCCATTGACAGCAAGATGTTGCTAATCAACCAGCGCCAAGGCATTGCTATTGTCAGTATCCGCCGCAAACAGGACGGCTGGACGCACTGGCACCCACTGCCCGTTTTTTCCGAGGAATAAATAATGGACATAATTTGTCTTGACTTCGAAACCTACTGGGCTACCGGCCACAGCCTCACCAACCGCTGATGATGATGATTGGCGTGATGCAGCAATAGATACCCAAGCAGCTCGACTGCGTGAAGTATGCACCGGAGAAAAACATGAACCAAATTGAAGCGATGAAACAAGCGCTTGTAGCGCTGTCCGGCGTGCTAGAGGCGCATCGGATTGATGAAAAAATACCAGAAAACAGGAGCCAAATAATATGGTTATCCGGATTACTCGGTTGAAAAGGAAACTCATGAAAAACATCTTTGCCTACACGGAACCGACACCTTCCGTTACCGGCTATCCCTCGTATTTGAGCGTGAACCACATTGACACAGAATCTGACAGAAACATTGTCTTCACAGTGCGCAGCAGTGGAAACAGCGGAGCACCTCAAGAAGTTAGGCTGACACCTGCGATGTGTGAAGCTTTGATAAGTGCGTTGGCGGCGTTTACGGCGGGCGCAGAACTTGAATCCATAAAGACAGTTGACAGGACACGGTCGCAATTATGCGGTGATATTGGTCGCGGCCCTGATGCACCCTACCCGGCATGATTGAAGCGTTTGAGGCTCACTATGGGCAGACATTCACAGACAAGGATTGGCGCAATGAGACTAGTATTTGGGCTGCTGCATGGGGCTATGCAGTACGCAGATGTAATGTTGTACCAACAGCGCCAGCGCCGATGACGTCGACTGAAATCCTGAATTGTGACGCGCACCCACATAGCATGTTTGACACTGAGCGTGTTGACTTCGCCCACGCTATCGAGCAACACCCCGGCATAGGGATCAAGCCATGATCCAACACAATACAGACTTGGAGCAAAGCCATGTGGAAAAATTTAACCTTCTTGATTGGCCTAGGTTGGCTACTGTACGGTGCCAAACACTTCAGCTATTTGGACTGGGATGTGCCCATTTCATTCTTGATGGCCTTATCCACCTACTTGACAGCCGACCGATTTATTCGTGCTCTGAAGGCACGTAACTGGTGGCGTGCTGGTTGCCTCACAGTGGCTGTCTGGTGGTCTACTGACGGGGTGTACTGGCTCTATTGGAGTCTTGTTGATAAGACCGTAATGCTCCGAGAAGGCCAGTGGGCGATGTCCCTGTGTCTGTACTTGCTATGCGGGATGGTGTGGACTGCATTTGATCCTGAAAAGCAGACCACAATCCTTCCCCTACACCCCGAAGTCCCTGACCGACCTGATTCAGGGAAGCTCCCGATCTTGCCTGGCCGGTGAGTAATTTGTACGGCTGATAAGCCAGAGTACCCACAGCAATAGGCAGAGCCAACCAAGGATTAGCCTGGGTGGCTTCCCGAGCAAAAGCGCGGTGCTCATACGGGCTGATATCTCCTTGCTGTTCACGAGGCACATACTGTCTTGCGTTGTACAAAGAAGCATGATCCATGCTGCCCAGCTGCTGTGGAGACAAAGAACTCAAGGACGCTGCAATTTGTTCAGGCGTCATAGCCATGAGCCTCTGTAAGAGCACGGTAGTATCGCTTACCACCTGACACCAAGAAGTCAGTCACCGGGGTGTAAGCGAAATTGGTGGCTTTGGTTTGCGTATCAATATTGATACTAGAAAAACTATTACGCCAACGCTTACCTTCCCAGCATAAAACACTGCGTTTGCGCCAATGAATATCAGCTTGGCCTCTTGGTTTAGAAGTGTCGACAAACCGGCTTCTTATAGGAGTCATTTAGGCCAGGCCTCGGTTATGGTTTGGATGTCGCTGAAGCATTGGTCAGCATCGCCTGCCACTTTTTGAAGAGTGCCGCTGCACTCAGAGAGTATGTCTCCGTGGGCGGCGACGACACGGTTGCAGGCATCAAGGGACTCGCTTGCGGCTCGCACGGCGGCGGCAGTGGCGTTGCGCAGCCCGTCAAGAGCAGACTCACTATCACGGCGCACAGCATCAAGATCACGCCGCCGTTGAACAGCAGCAGCCTGTGCCAAGCTGACCGCGCTTTGCTGGCGTTCAATTGTCGCTCTAGCGGCGCGTTGTAGTGAGATGCGTTCATTGGCTTGCTCCAATTCCATTGTGTTAATCGTCGCAGTTTGCAGCCGCCAAGCCAAGCCGAAACCGGCCAGGCCTGCGGCGGCTGCGCTGATCAAAGAGGCGATCAGAGTTAGG